>Ga0265797_10002322_pt1 | contig 32122 bp, 29 predicted proteins | sample P2T30metagenome_FD_192433 | JGI IMG/M metagenome (GOLD analysis project Ga0265797, IMG submission 192433) | Plant litter microbial communities from East Loma Ridge, Irvine, California - P2 T30 | ecosystem: Environmental > Terrestrial > Plant litter > Unclassified | place: USA: California... | reverse complement strand
TCGCGTTCTACCAGATGCTGCTTGAACCCTGGCTGGCGTTCGCACGGTTGCGCAAGGATTGCGTGGCATTTCATGGGAAAAGCGTGCGCGGCATTACCGAAGAAACGCTGAAGCACTACCGCCAGGCATCGGCGTCACATCGGAAACTATTGTCATGGGCAAGTCAGCAGCAATCCAAGACGACATGACCTTCTGTCCGAAATGCAAAGGCACATTCGCGATCAAGCCCGATGGTGGGGGGCAAAGCACAAGGGCAAGCCGTACGCCTATGACGGCGACGTGACCGAGTGTGGTGCCCGCTTGATTTGCTCCCTCGCTTAGCGCGTTCGACTGTACTGAACGCCGCTCATAAAGTTTTGATATCTGCGTCTTGACGACGTAAGCGGCTCAACGTTCTGAGACGAGGCACGGCAATACTGAACGAAGTTTAGTCTCGGTTCGCGAGAGTGGAGAAACACTCACGCCATCGGCACAGCACCGGTGTACAAGCACAGCCGCTAACAGGACCTTGAGATGATCACAAGACCAAATAAGTCCAGACGAGTCTGATCGAATTGCTAGACTCGCATTGCCGATGGTATTGGTAGGGCTCCCGTGAGTCGAACACAGCACCAACGGATTATGAGTTCGCTGCTCTAACCAAGCATGAGCTAGAGGCCCCATGGACACCCCGGACGTTCTCCCGCGTTAGCTCAGGGTCAATGGGTCAGGTTTGGGTCGAGAATTATACCGCACTGATAGTGAAAAATCCCCTCCCGAGAGTTCCAAAGAAGCAATGAAAAGTTTTCCAAATATCCCAAGGGGCACGTGGCAAAAATCGCTGACCACACTAAAACTCCGCATGCAGTTGTCTTGCAATGCATCCGCTGCTTCGGTTACGAAAATTTTTTACCTAAGAATTACAGCTTGCGGTGAAAGCTACTCAAAGTCTGTAGAGAAAAGTTTCAATAAAGATTCAAATGTTCTGGCTCATAAAAAAGGAACATTATGGATCAGATGCTTGCGCAGTATAGAAAAACAAAGAAGAAATATGACTCAAATAAGGATGCACTCGAAGATATTAAGCTAGTTGCCGTTGCATGTATCGAAAAGATTCAAGGTGTGAAGAGCGAAACGTGGCCTAGTCCACTGGGTAAAAGCTACACAATATTTTCAGAAGGAAAAAAACTTTCACGCCCTTTTCTGACTAATCAGATTGTGACAGCTGACGATTTTGAAAAGCTATGGGATGCGCTACTGAAATCCGCAGACCGAGAACGTGGTGCATTCACGCTTCCAGAGGAACAAGTAACGAAGACACTCTACAACGCTATTGTGCCGTTCTGCGTTTGTTTCGACATCTGGAAGACTGCGAGTCGGAAGACTCCTGGCACTTTTTTTGAGGTCGTCCTTGGAAGCTTATTAGGTCTTATTGTTCCAGTCTCGGCGACACGCACGAAACATATCCCGTTACCTAACAATGCGATCGAAGCAGTGGCAGCCGTTGGAAAAAATGCGAAACTTATGGATATTCCTGAAAAGGAATTGTTTTTAGAAGACGAGGGAGAATCGATTCTAATTGAGCAGAATGACGTTGAAGAAATTGACACTCAGAAAGGCGAAATATCACAGGTAGCAACGGATATCGTCTTTGATTTCAATGGAAAGGGAATTGTAATTCCCGCAAAGATTACTACACGCGAACGAATCGTTCAGCCATTTGCTCACCAAAGAATTCTGGATGGCGTTTTTGGCAATGGAAGATATACATCGTTAATTACCTGCGTCAGTGAAACACAAAGAGCAGACGACAAGCGACGCGTAAATGAAATTTGTGTTCCAGGAACTATCGCATTATTTCAGAAACATCTGGCAAAGGTTGGCGGAATCTATTACTTAGATCCGCCGGACCGGTACTTAACGCTTGGCCATCAAGAGATCGTTCCTGTCGACTCGCTTGGTGCCCTATTGACCTCTAATTTCGCCACAATAATCAAGCGGCTAAATCAAGCTCAATCTGCGTAGCTTGTTCAACAACCTTGTGCTCAGGCTCAAGTATGCCATCTGATATCAATAGAGCACGCAATATTTCAATTCCTATCGCTTCTGCTAGAGGTGGCGGCACCACGTTTCCGATTTGGGAACGTACGTCACCTCGATTCCCTTCGAATAAAAAGGAGTCAGGAAAACCTTGAAGTCGAGCCGCTTCTCTGGGGGTTATTGGGCGGTCATGCAAAGGATGGCCGTATCGTCCTCGCGTAAAGCTATCGAACCCTCCAGTGATGGTCGGGCATTGTCCGTCAAAACGTAGACGTCCATACACATCAGGCCACCCCCCAGACGACGGATCAACACCCTGATGACACGGAAGTCTTAAATGTACTGGGATGTCACGCCACCCACTCCCTTGACGAACGTGGCTAAAACGCTCGATATTGATCGCTGTAACTCGTGCTCGTTGATGATTTGCGAAGGTTGGATGGGTGGAACAATCGAGAGGTGGTTCTGGCATGTCTCCAATAACTTCTCCGACGGTTCTCCACTTTGATACGGTAGGCTTAGGAATCGAAAAATAGCCAGCTTGGTCCCGGCGTTCGCCAACCACGACGAAACGCTCACGAGTTTGCGGCAGACCAAAATCTGCAGCATTATAAAAATGCGGAACAAGATGGTAATCGCAAAGCCGCTCTTGCATTTCTTTCAAATATTTTTTCCCTCGCAATTGCCCGAAAATCGCTACGTTTTCGAACAACAGAAAACGAGGTTTTATCTCTTCAATCAGGCGAATATATTCGAGCACTAGATCATTGCGTTCATCGTCCAAATGCCCCCCACGGCGTTGCTTCGAAAATCCCTGGCAAGGCGGCCCACCGGCGAATAACGCCAGCTCTCCTACTTCGACGCCAGCTAAGGCCATCAATTCATGACCTTTTACCTGTTTTGCGTCAGCGACAAAGCAGTGCCCACCCATGTTTCTATTATGGGTCTTTACTGCCAATGGATTATAATCAAATGCAACAGCAACATCGAATCCAGCCCAACCGAGTCCGAGGCTCATTCCTCCTGGGCCACAGAACGCCTCGATAGCTTTATAGCCAAATTGAGAGCCAATCTTAGCGATTTTCTCAAGAGTTTCATTGGGGTAGCCGAAAGAACGCATTCCTAAACCTTCAAATTGCTTCAAGATCTCTCCTAGATTTTCTATCAAAGCCCTGCTTCAGACAGCAAATATGAAGCTGTCACATCTAAGGCCTTAGCGATAGTTACAATATTTCTCAGCGAAATGTTTCGTTCGCCACGCTCTACTGATCCAATGTATGTTCGATGTAGATTACAGTCGAATGCAAGTTGTTCTTGTGACATTGTGCGAGCTGTCCGCTCGCGACGAATGGTGTCGCCTAACGCAGCTTCTGGGGATGATTCGCTTTTCATGCCCAGCAACTTATCTTACATGATGACTTTGTATCGACAGACTATAAGTAGCACATTGTCTCACAAACATGTTGCAGTGCCCTAGTGCCACCAGCGCGCGAAATCATACAACTCTTCCGTTTGATTCGCTGAGATGAAACTGGTTCACTCAACCAGCTAAGCAATTTAACGTAAATAGTTGACAATATTGCTCGTTGTGCTGAACCAACGTGATATTGTCGTGCCTGCGTCGATCGTATGTAAAAAAGCTACTTGATTGTTTAAATATCAACAACAACAGCCATACGGATGATCTTTAACATCTTTTTGGAAAGAGACTACTGAGTGAAGGTGGGCGCGCGTGCGGTCTCGCCCTTGTGGTAGCTTCGACTTGCAAATGGCCTTTACGGGGGTTACTAAAGACTTCCAAGCCCGGTCCTTATGTGCGACCTCGGAGAACGGTTGGTCTGAAATTGGGTTCTGTTGCCATCTATGGATCCTAGAGCGTTCCTACTGCTGGCCCCGCTTCGAAGAGGTTACCTCCGTGGCGTAACGTTCTAGGGCCTCGTCTAGGGTGAGTTGATCTGCGACGCGTATGGCCGCACTAAGTCCTTGCATGAGCAGCCGCGCGCGCTTGTTAAGCCCAGCCAGTGCATCATGACGGGTGGGGGGCGTACGACTGATTTCGGGATGATCAGTGATGCGGGCACGGGCTTGGTATTGCGATAGGCCGCTTTTACGAATTTGTGCCATTTGAATCTCCCTATGAAGACCATTGGCGCAAAAATTGCGCAAATCAAAGGTAAAGAAAGGAACTGAGGAGTCCCAGTAAGACAAAAGCGCACCAAAGTTCGTATGCACTTTTTCTGCACGTCTGTCTAAGAACAGGCGCGCCTTGCGCTTTCTGTCGCAAATATTGGTAGGCCTCCCGTGAGTCGAACACGGCACCAACGGATTATGAGTCCGCTGCTCTAACCAAGCATGAGCTAGAGGCCCTTAAAACTGAAACGGTGAAAGTAGAACTCGCCACCTGCACGCCGGCATGAAACCGATGAGCGAAGTGGCGAGAGCATATTGCTTACAAGGCAGTTACGTCAAGCCCAAACGACGACGGATTAGCTGTTGTTCTCGAGGAAGCTCTTCAGCTTGTCCGAACGCGATGGATGCCGCAGCTTGCGCAGCGCCTTCGCCTCGATCTGACGAATTCGCTCACGCGTCACGTCGAACTGCTTGCCAACCTCTTCCAGCGTGTGGTCGGTCGACATCTCGATGCCGAAACGCATGCGCAGCACCTTGGCTTCGCGTGGCGTTAGCGAGTCGAGCACGTCCTTCACCACACCGCGCATCGAGGCGTGCAGCGCAGCGTCCGACGGCGCCAGCGTGTTGTTGTCCTCGATAAAATCGCCCAGATGCGAATCGTCGTCGTCACCGATCGGCGTTTCCATGGAGATCGGCTCTTTCGCGATCTTCATGATCTTGCGAATCTTATCTTCCGGCATTTCCATCTTGATCGCCAGCGTTGCAGGATCCGGCTCGGCGCCGGTTTCTTGCAGAATCTGACGCGAGATGCGGTTCATCTTGTTGATCGTTTCGATCATGTGCACCGGAATACGGATCGTGCGCGCCTGGTCGGCGATCGAACGGGTAATGGCCTGGCGGATCCACCACGTCGCGTACGTCGAGAACTTGTAGCCGCGACGGTATTCGAACTTGTCCACCGCCTTCATCAGGCCGATATTGCCTTCCTGGATCAGATCCAGGAACTGCAGGCCGCGGTTGGTGTACTTCTTGGCGATCGAAATTACCAGGCGCAAGTTAGCCTCGGTCATCTCGCGCTTGGCCTTGCGCGCCTTCATTTCACCGGCCGCCATCTGGCGGTTGATGTTGCGCAAGTCCGGCAGCGGCAGCACCACGCGCGCTTGCAGGTCGATCAGGCGCTGCTGCAGTTCCTTGATCGTCGGGATGTTGCGGCCCAGGATGGCGCTGTAGGCGTGGCCGGCGTTGACTTCGCCGTCGACCCATTCCAGGTTGGTTTCATTGCCCGGGAAGACCTTGATGAAGTGGGCGCGCGGCATGCCGCAGCGGTTCACGGCGACGTCGAGGATCTGCTTCTCGATGTGGCGCACCTCGTCCACCTGGCCGCGCAGCGTGTCGCACAGCTTCTCGACCACTTTCGCGGTGAAGCGGATGCCCAGCAGCTCGTTGGAAATCGCATCCTGTGCCTTGACATAGGATTTCGAGTTGTAGCCATCCTTTTCGAAGGCCTTGCGCATCTTGTCGAACTGCTGGCCGATCTCGTCGAACTTGCCGAGTGCCGTCATTTTCAGCGCTTCGAGCTGTTCGGCCGAATAGCCCGCCGCGGCGCCTCCGGCGTTGGCGTTCTCTTCTTCCTCTTCTTCGGCTTCGTCTTCGCCGTCTTCCTCGTCCTCGTCGTCCGAGTCGCTCGCGGCCGGCGCGACGGCGCTTGGCGCGGTCTGTTCGGCGCCCTCTTCTTCAACCAGGCCGTCGACGATCTCGTCGATCTTGATCTCGTCGCGCTCGATGCGGTTGGCCGCTTCGATGATCTCGGCGATCGTCACCGGGCAGGCGGAAATGGCCTGGATCATGTCCTTCAGGCCATCTTCGATGCGCTTGGCGATCTCGATCTCGCCTTCGCGGGTCAGCAGCTCGACCGAGCCCATCTCGCGCATATACATGCGCACCGGGTCGGTGGTGCGGCCGAAGTCGGAGTCGACGGTCGACAGCGCGGCCTCGGCCGCAGCCTCGGCTTCATCGTCGCTCGTCGCGTTCGGCACACTGTCGGACAGCAGCAGCGTTTCGGCATCGGGCGCGTGCTCGTACACCGCGATGCCCATGTCGTTGAAGGTGCCGATGATGCCTTCGATCGCTTCCGGATCGACGATGTTTTCGGGCAGGTGGTCGTTGATCTCGGAGTACGTAAGGAAGCCGCGCTCCTTGCCCGACTTGATCAGGGCCTTGAGCTTGTTGCGGCGCAGCTCGAGTTCTTCTTCGCTGGCCTCGGTATCCGACGAGAACGCGTCCTTGAGCAGCGCCTTCTCCTTGGCCTTGCGGTCCTTGGCCTTGGCCTTGTCCGCTGCCTTGAGTTCGGCGCGCTCGACCGCGTTCAGCGCGGCGATCTCGTCATTCTCGGGGGTGAATTCTTTCGGCTTGCGACCACGGCGCCCTGGTACCTTGACGGATGGCAGGACGTAGCCCGACGTATCGATCGCGGCCAGTGCGGCAGCATCGGTCGTCTGGCTGACAGGCGCTGAGGTCGCTGTACGAACCTCGGCCTTGTCTTGCGATTTGTCCGCTTTGGCGGCGGAGGCTCTCGTGGGTTTCGCCACCACGCTGGTTTCGGGTTTCTTGGTTGGCACAGGCGCTTTCGATGTCACAACGACTAACTTTACGATGGTTAAAAATAAAGTTTTGTTACCTTACATCATCCTGCAGGCACAAATCTGTTGCCCAGCTAACTGAAACACCACGCCGCAGCCGAAACGAAAAATCGTTACAACAGTTGCAATAGTTAGCGTTTTATTATAGCACGCACCCCTTTTTTTTCTAGTTGAGAACGCCTAGCTGTTCATAGTAGAACATGGCGTTAATCGGGGTGTTCATTGCGGCACCCGCGCGGCGGCGTCTTCGCGCGCCAGGATGTCCTGCTGAGCAACAATCTCGCGATAGCGAGTACTGACCTGATCTGGGGTCAATCCAGAAGAAAACAACTGGTTAAGCTCGTGTTTTAACGAATCCATCTTGATCTGGCGTATTGCGCTGAGCAGCACGATGCGGTTGCCGTCGACCTCGTCCTCGGGTTCGGCCGCGATCTCGGCAATGATGCGATCGTACTCGGTCGTCACCTCCCTGAGCTGCTGCGACAGGGCCGCGAAAGTGCCGCCCTCGCCCAGCGACTGGGCAGTTTCGACCAGGTGGCGCAGGCTGTCGGCGGACTCTTCGCCAAAGTGGTCGAAGCACGTCATGGCTTCCTCGTCGAGCGCCAGCGCCAGGTGCGGGTGCGCGATCAGGATACGCAGCATCTTGCGCTCCAGGCCGACCGGCTGCGGCCGCCCCTGGCGCGGCGGCGCGCGGCGCGCGGCGGCCACTGGCTTCGACAATTCGAACAGGCTTTCGATCTCCGCCGGCGTCGATTGGGTCATGCTGGCCAGGCCGCGCACGATCTGCAGGCGCAGGCTCGACGGCGTCATCGCCTGCAGCAGCGGTTTGGCATCGAACTGGGCCTTGGCGCGGCCTTCCGGCGTATCGAGGTCATTTTCCTGGGTGACTTCACGCAGCAGGAATTGCGACAGCGGCATCGCGTCGGCGATTTCCTGCTCGAAGGCCTCGAAACCGCGTTCGCGCACGAAGCTGTCCGGATCGTGCTCTTGCGGCAGGAACAGGAACTTGATGGTCTTGTTGTCACTGACCTGCGGCAGGCACGCTTCCAAGGCGCGCCGTGCGGCACGTCGGCCGGCCTTGTCGCCATCGAAACTGAAGATGACGTCGTCGGTCTGGCGCAGCAGCTTTTGCACGTGGGTCGTGGTGCAGGCGGTGCCCAGGGTGGCGACCGCCTGCGGGAAGCCGAGCTGGGCCAGCGCGACCACGTCCATATAGCCTTCGGTCACCAGCACATAGCCGGCGTCGCGGATCGCCTGGCGCGCTTCGAACAGGCCGTACAGCTCGAGGCCTTTCTGGAACAGCGGCGTTTCTGGCGAGTTCAGGTATTTCGGTTCGCCGCCGTCGAGCACACGCCCGCCAAAGCCGATCACCTGGCCCTTGGTATTACGGATCGGGAACATCACCCGTTCGCGGAAGCGGTCGTAGCGGCGCTGGTGGTTGCCCTGCTCGTCGACCTTGTCGATCACCAGGCCCGATTCGAGCAATACCTGGGCGTCGTAGTCCGGGAAGATCGCCTGCAAATTGGTCCAGCCGGGCGGCGCATACCCCATGCCGAAGCGGGCCGCCACTTCGCCGGTCAGGCCGCGCTGCTTGAGGTAGGCGATGGCGTCCGGCGCCTCGCGTAATTGTGCGCGGTAATACGTGCAAGCCTGGGTCAGCGCATCGGTCATGGCCAGCGACTGCGCCTGCTGGGCTGCGCGCTGCGCCGGTGGGATCTTGTCGTCGACGTCGGGCACGATCATGCCCACGTTCTGGGCCAGGTCCTTGACGGCGTCGACGAAGCCCATACCCGAGTACTCGATCAGGAAGCCGATCGACGTGCCATGGGCGCCGCAGCCGAAGCAGTGATAGAACTGCTTGGTCGGGCTGACGGTGAAGCTGGGAGACTTTTCGTTATGGAACGGGCACAGGCCCATGAAGTTGGCGCCGCCCTTTTTCAGCTGGACGTAGCGGCCGACGATATCGACGATGTCGACACGGTTGAGCAAATCGGTGATGAAAGTTTGCGGAATCACTTTGCGTTACTCAGTGTTTGTCCTGTTTCAGACTATACCGCAGCGCTTGCTGCAAATTGATGTGCAACAAGATGGCAGCGAGGATCAGAACTGCCAGGGGCGCCGGTCCTACTGTTACCGGATGCACCGTCATTCCCGCGAAGGCGGGAATCCAAGTTAACAGTCGCCACAGAATGGAATCTGTAGCAATGACGCTACGGACTTGGGTTCCCGCCTTCGCGGGAACGACGGTTCATGGGCTAACGCATGAGTCAGGCGCCAGCCAGGGCTTTCTTGACCAGACCCGACACCACGGTCATGTCGGCGCGGCCAGCCAGCTTCGGCTTGAGCACGCCCATCAGCTTGCCCATGTCCTGCGGACCGGTCGCGCCGGTGGCGGCCACGGCGGCGGCGACTTCGGCGGCGATTTCCTCGTCCGACAGGCCAGCCGGCATGTAGGCCGACAGGATCGTCATCTCGGCTTTTTCGATGTCGGCCAGGTCGGCACGGCCGCCCGCTTCGAACTGGGTGATCGAATCCTTGCGCTGCTTGATCATTTTTTCGATCACGGCCAGCACTTGCGTATCGTCCAGTTCGGTCTGTTCGTCGAGTTCCTTGCGCTTGACTTCGGCGATGATCAGGCGCACCGCGGCCAGGCGGCCGGTTTCCTTGGCGCGCATCGCGGCTTTCATGTCATCGGTCAGTTGTGCTTTCAAGCTCATGGGATCTCCAGGTGAATTATCAGGGGTATGAACGACAAAACCCGCTGCGGCGAAACCGAAGCGGGTTTGCAGGACATCAGCGACTCGCCGGGACAGCCGTGCCGTCACCGGGTCTTGGCCGGCTGGACTGTCTTAGTACAGTTTCTTCGGCAGTTGCTGGCTGCGGATGCGCTTGTAGTGACGCTTCACGGCAGCTGCCAGCTTGCGCTTGCGCTCTGCGGTTGGCTTTTCGTAGAACTCGCGTGCGCGCAGTTCGGTCAGCAGACCGGTTTTTTCAATGGTGCGCTTGAAGCGGCGCATGGCCACTTCGAACGGCTCGTTTTCTTTAAGGCGGATAGTGGTCATGTAAAAATCAAACCGTTGGAATTTAGGGAAGAACGAAATTCTAGCACCGTTCTCGAGTCAATGGAAGCTTTAATCTTGCTGTTCCCGAATTGACACATCGGCCATTCAGCCGGCATTTGCCAGCGCCAGACCGGCGGCCACACCGGATGCCCAGGCCCACTGGAAATTGTAGCCACCGAGCCAGCCGGTGACGTCCACCGTCTCGCCGATGAAATACAAACCCGGTATTTTATTGGCCATCATGGTCTGCTGGGACAGCTCGCGCGTGTCGACGCCACCCAGCGTGACTTCGGCCTTGCGGTAGCCTTCCGATCCGGTGGGCACGATGGCCCAGCGGTTGATGGCGTCGCCCAGCTTGCGCAATTTGACGTCGGCCAGGTCGGCCAGGCGCGCGCTCGATTCCAGCCCGTTGGCGGCCAGCAGGCCTTCGGCCAGGCGCGCCGGCAGCCATTGCGACAAGATATTACCCAACTGCTTCTTCTCGGTCTTTTTCAGGCCGATCAAGGTTTCGGCAACATCGATTTCGGGCAGCAGGTCGATCATGATCGGCGTGCCCGGCTGCCAGTAACTGGAAATCTGCAGGATCGCCGGCCCCGACAGGCCGCGATGAGTAAATAACAGGTCTTCACGGAAGTGGCCCTTGAGCGCGCCCTTGCCCTTGCCGCTGCCGGTGCTGACATCGACCTCGAGCGCGATGCCGGCCAGCGGCACGAACGCTTGCCAGCTGGGCCCGTCGAAGGTCAGCGGCACCAGGCCGGGGCGGGTCTCGACGAGCTTCAGGCCGAAGTTCCTTGCAATGCGGTAGCCGATGTCGGTCGCGCCGATCTTCGGGATCGACAGGCCACCGGTGGCGACCACGACGCTGCCAACCTCCAGCTCGCCGCCTTCCAGCGCCACCACGAAGCCGGCATCATCCTGGCGCACGTCCAGCACCTTGCACGGCATGCGCCACTCCACGCCGCCCAGTTCGCATTCGGCGCGCAGCATGGCGATGATCTGCTCGGCCGAGTCATCGCAAAACAATTGACCCTTGTGCTTTTCGTGCCAGCCAATGCGGTGCTTTTTCACCAGTCCCAGGAAATCCTGGGCCGTGTAGCGCGACAGCGCGCTGCGGCAAAAGTGCGGATTCTGCGACAGGTAGTGTTGCGGGCCGGCGTTGATGTTGGTGAAATTGCAGCGCCCGCCACCCGAGATGCGGATCTTTTCGGCCAGCTTGGCGGCGTGGTCGATCAGCACGACGCGCTGGCCGGCCTGGGCGGCCACGGCCGCGCACATCATCCCGGCCGCGCCCGCGCCGATCACCGCCACATCGTATTGTTTTGCCATGCTTGCTGCTTCCCTGCGCTCATCCGAACCCGCCATTGTATGCGAGGGATGGCGGCGCTGTCAGCGTCGGCGCAGCGCCCGCGCTACGGCAGCGCAGTGCGCCACCTGGGTCGCGATCGAGCCCGGCACCGGCACCTCGCCGTCGAGCGCGCGCCGGATCCAGGCCGCGGTGGTGGCCGCGTCGCGCCCGTCCGGCACCTCGGACAAGTCGTCGGTGGGAGCGTCGCGCTCGACCAGCACGTCGCGCCCGCCCTGATGGAACCAGTCGATGCGCTGGGCGCGGTGCGGATGCGCCACGGTTTCGCCTTCGGTACCGCGCATCAGGAACGCGTCGCCGCGCGCGCCGTCCGTCTGCACGAAGAATGCGCCGAGCGTTTCCAGGTATTCGGGGTGCGTGTACGAGACCAGCCGCAGCGCCGGCCCGGCAAAGGGCTGCAGGATCTTGACGATGGTGTGGGTCGAGTTGCGCACGCCCAGCACCCGGCGCAAGTCCAGTTGCCGTGACAGTTGCGGGGCCAGCCGCTCGATCGGCAGGAAGGCCGGGCGGCGCGCGGCGAAGGTGTCCGCCACGTCGGCGCTCGAACCCGCTTCGGCCAGGCCGAGTTGGGCCAGGATCTCGGCGGTGGTCACGCGGCCCGGATCACCCCGCACGCCGTGCACCAGCACCGGCACGCCTTCGCGCGCCAGTAGCAGGGCCAGCAGCGGGGTCAGGTTGGCGAGCTTGCGCGCGCCGTTGTAGGTCGGGATCGATACCGGGGCGAATTCGCCGGGCGGGGACGGCAGCGGCGCGAACGACGCTTCGGCCGCGTCCATGAAGCCGGCCAGCTCGTCGACCGCCTCGCCCTTGATGCGCATCGCCAGCAGGATCGCGCCCAGTTCGAGGTCGGACACGCGACCATCGAGCATGGCAGCGTAGAGGCGGCGGGCGTCGTCGCGCGACATGCTGCGCGCACCTTTCACGCCACGGCCTATTTCCTTGATAAAGGGCGCCGCGGCAAAACGTTCGATGTCGGTGGTCATGGCAAAAGGATACACGGGAACGCCTGCACGCTGGCGACACCTCCCGGATTTTGCGGCATCCGGTGTGCACGTGCAGCAATTGTCGTCTACACTCAATGACCCCGTGAATACAAGAACAGCACCATGACCACTACCCCACAAGTCGAAAATACCAATGTCAGTTCGTTCACCAGCATGCCGACCCCGGTCGCCCTGCACGCGGCGCTGCCGCTGAGCGAAGGCGCCTACGCCACCGTCATGCGCGGCCGCGAGACGCTGCGCAATATCCTGGACCGCAAGGACAAGCGCCTGTTCGTGGTGGTCGGCCCCTGCTCGATCCACGATCCGGAAGCCGGCCTGGACTATGCGCGCCGCCTCAAGGCGCTGCAGGACGAGGTCAGCGAGACGATGGTGCTGGTGATGCGCGTGTATTTCGAGAAGCCGCGCACCACCACCGGCTGGAAGGGCTACATCAACGACCCGTTCATGGACGATTCGTTCCGCGTCGATGTCGGCATGGAGCGCGCACGCCGCTTCCTGCTGGACGTGTGCGAACTCGGCTTGCCGACCGCGACCGAGGCGCTCGATCCGATCTCGCCGCAATACCTGGGCGACCTGATCGCCTGGACCGCGATCGGCGCGCGCACCACCGAATCGCAGACCCACCGCGAAATGTCGTCGGGCCTGTCGACCCCGGTCGGCTTCAAGAACGGCACCGACGGCGACGTCAGCATTGCCGTGAACGCGGTGCTGTCGTCGGCCAGCCCGCACGCCTTCCTCGGCATCAATGGCGAAGGCAAAGTCGCCGTGGTGCGCACCAGCGGCAATGCCCATGGTCACGTGGTGCTGCGCGGCGGCGGCGGCCGTCCGAACTACGACTCGGTGTCGGTGGCCATTGCCGAACAGGCGCTCAAGAAGGCCAACCTGCCGGCCAACCTGGTGGTCGACTGCTCGCACGCGAACAGCTACAAGAAGCCGGAACTGCAGCCGCTGGTGATGTCGGATGTCATTCAACAGATCCGCCACGGCAACGGGTCGCTGGTGGGCGTGATGATCGAATCGAATATCGTCAGCGGCAGCCAGGCGATTCCGGGCGACCTGTCGCAATTGAAATATGGCTGTTCGGTGACCGATGGCTGCATCGGCTGGGAAGAGACCGAGGCGATGTTGCGCAGTGCACATCAGGAATTGCTGCAGCGTCCCTGATCGTTTTCTGTGATGCAATGTGGGGTGGAACGGCTGTGCCGTCCATGCGTCCAACCGGCGGATGCATTGTTGTGGTCTGCTCACGCTGCCTGCATTGTTGCGGTCTGCTCACGCTGCCTGAACGCGTGGACGGCGAAGCCGTCCACCCTACGGTAGAATGCCAGGTTGCCCTCACTTCTCCTGCCCTTCCATGATCGTTCTCGGCGTCGAATCTTCCTGCGATGAAACCGGCCTGGCTCTGTATGACACCGAGCGCGGCCTGCTGTCCCATGCCCTGCATTCGCAGGTCGCCATGCACGAGGAGTACGGCGGCGTGGTGCCCGAGCTCGCCTCGCGCGACCATATCCGGCGCGCCCTGCCGCTGCTGGACGAGGTCCTGAAACGCGCCGGCATCCCGGCCTCGACGATCGACGCCATCGCCTACACGCAAGGCCCGGGCCTGGCCGGCGCGCTGCTGGTCGGTTCGTCGGTGGCCTGCAGCCTGGCGCTGGCTCTCGACAAGCCGGTGCTGGGCGTGCACCACCTCGAGGGCCACCTGCTGTCGCCGCTGCTGGCGTCCGAGCGGCCGGAATTCCCCTTCCTCGCGCTGCTGGTGTCGGGTGGCCATACCCAGCTGATGCGGGTCGACGGCGTCGGCCGCTACACGCTGCTGGGCGAGACGCTCGACGACGCCGCCGGCGAAGCCTTCGACAAATCGGCCAAGCTGCTGGGCCTGGGTTATCCGGGCGGACCGGCGATTTCCCGCCTGGCCGAGTTCGGCGACCCGAGCGCCTACACGCTGCCGCGTCCCATGTTGCACAGCAAGGATTTCAACTTCAGCTTCTCGGGGCTCAAGACAGCCGTTCTCACCGTGGTCAAGAACCACGAAGAAAAGGTGGTGGCGAATATCTGCGAACAGGACAAGGCGAACATCGCGCGCGGCTTCGTCGACGCCATCGTCGACGTGCTCACCGCCAAGTGTGTGAACGCCCTGCGCCACACCGGCCTGACGCGCCTGGTGATCGCCGGCGGCGTCGGCGCCAATACGCAGTTGCGCGCATCGCTCAACGCGGCAGCGGCCAGGCGCAGGTTCACCGTTTATTATCCGGAGCTGGAATTTTGCACCGACAACGGCGCCATGATCGCCTTTGCCGGCGCGCTGCGCCTGGAACGCAATCCCGCGCTGGCCCAGCGCGATTACGCCTTCAATGTGCGTCCACGCTGGCCGCTGGACGAGCTCGAAGCGGCTTGATTCCAAGCCATTTCCACTGAAAATTAGACGCCGATTCGATTGAACTTGCCAGCTTGACATCGATCCTACCGTGTGACCGTCCCTTGCCAATCGGTGGCAATATCCGACGATCAAGATTTACGGAGATGAACAATGCGTGTGGTGAGCTGGAATATACATTGGGGTTGCGGCAAGGATGGACGGATTCGCATTCATGCGATGATCGACGTACTGCGCCGGCTCAATCCCGATGTGATCTGCCTCCAGGAAGTGGCTGCCAATCACCCCGAGCTCGACGGCAGCGCCAGCGCCAACCAGTTCAAGCAGCTCGCCGGCGCCTTTGGCGGTTACCACGCCATGGAACATGCGCCGAGTGAAATCTACAAGAACAATGTGCCGCGCCTGTTCGGCAACCTGATCCTCTCCAAGTACCGCATTTCGCAGGTGCACCGTCACCTGCTGCCGTGGCCGGCCGATCCGGAGAATCCTGCCGGCATGCCGCGCGGCCTGCTCGAAACCGTCGTGGAAGCACCGGGCGGCAAGCTGCGCCTGCTGACCACGCACCTGGAGTATTACTCGCCGCGCCAGCGCATGGCGCAGGTGGCGCGCATCCGCGAGCTGCACGCGGAAGCCTGCGCGCGCGCCAAGCTGTTCCAGCCCGATCCGAACCTGGACGCGCCGTTCCAGCTGGGCTTTCGGCCCGGCTCGGCGATCCTGTGCGGCGACTTCAATTTCGCGCCGGATGCCGAGGATTACCGGGCGCTGCTGGCGGCGCAGGACGACGGCGCACTGCCGCTGGTCGACGCCTGGCGCGCGCGGCACGGCGACATGGCGCGCGCGCCAACCACCGGGCTGCACGGCTTCGCCTGGCCCGAGCGGCCCGAGTGCTATGACTATTTCTTCGTGACCGATGATCTGGCGGGGCGGGTGACGGCGATCGATGTGCAGTCGGAAACCGCGGCGTCGGATCACCAGCCGGTGGTGCTCGATTTGCAGTGATCGTGGCGGCAGTACGGGCGTAGGCGACGGCGGTTGCAACAGGTGCGCGGTTGGCCTGGCAGGGCCTGCGCTACGGCTTGAACGGCCACCTTCACACTGGTTGGACGCGTTGGCGGGGAACCCGCCAACCCTACGGGATCACGCCGCTGGCTGGACGCGTTGGCGGGGAACCCGCCAACCCTGCGGTATCACGCCGCTGTCGTGCTCTCGGCTTCCAGTCCCGGAATTTCGCGCAGCGCACGTTCGAACACTTCCGGCGGCTGGCCGCCCGAGATCAGGTGGCGCTGGTTGATGATGACCGCCGGCACCGACTTGACGCCGGCGCGCTGGAAGAACTGTTCGCGGGTGCGCACATCCTCGGCATACTCGGTCGACGCCAGGATGGCGGCGGCGCGCTCGCGCTCCAGGCCGACATGCTCGACTGCGCGCAGCAGCACCTCGTGGTTGCTCGGGTCTTCGCAGCGGGTGAAATAGGCTTCGAGCAGCGCGATCTTGAGCTGGCGCTGGCGGCCTTCGTCCTCGGCCCAGGCCAGCAGGCGGTGGGCATCGAAGGTGTTGTAGATGCGGCCGCGCCGCTCCATGTCGAAGGTGAAGCCGACCGCGGCGCCGCGTGCGCGGATGGCTTCGCGCGAGGCCGCCTGCTGCTCGGCCGTCGCGCCGTATTTCTGCGTGACGTGCTCGACGATATCCTGGCCGTCCGGCCCCATGTCGGGATTGAGTTCGAAGGGCTGGAAGTGCAGGTCGACCCTGACGTCCTCGCCGACATTCAGCAATGCCTGTTCCAGCGATTTCAGACCGATTGCGCACCATGGGCACGAGACGTCCGACACAAAATCGATCCTGAGTTGCTTGCTCACGGGGTACCACCTTTCAGTCCGGCGCGGCACGGGTGTGCCGCCAACCGGGCTATGGTAACGCCTGCGGTAAAAACCGGCGCGCGCCGGCGTCGAACCTGCCCTGCCTGGAACCTTACTTGGCGGCTTTCTTCGCGCCGACCGACTTGCTGCCGATCTTCGATTCCTTGCCGGCGATCAGGTTGCCGATATTCGTGGCGTGACGCCACAGCAGCAGCACGCACATCACCAGCACCGCGAAGAAGACCGGATCGACGCCGAACAGCAGGCCGTAATAGAACGGCGCGAACACCGACGCGATCAGCGCGGCCAGCGACGAATAGCGGAAGGCGTACGCCACGACCAGCCAGGTCGCCAGCGTTGCCAGGCCCAGCCACGGATTGATGCCGAGCAGCACGCCGAGCGCGGTGGCCACGCCCTTGCCGCCGACGAAGCGGAAGAACACCGGCCACAGGTGACCGAGGAACACGGCGATCGCGACCAGCGCCACGCCGGTGTCATCGATGCCGAATTCCGGCCCGAACTGCACCGCCAGCCACACCGCCAGCCAGCCCTTGGCGGCGTCGCCGATCAGGGTGGCGATCGCCGCCTTCTTGCTGCCGCTGCGCAGCACATTGGTGGCGCCCGGATTCTTCGAGCCGTAAGTGCGCGGGTCGGACAGGCCGAATGCGTGGCTCATCACGACCGCGAAGGAAATCGAGCCGATCAGGTAAGCGGCAAGGGTGGCAATCAGGGTGTTCATCTGCTCTCTTTCATGGGTTCCGGCGGCAAAAATCTACCGGAAATTGGTGCGTGAATATACACCATCCGCCATTGCCGGCCCAAGCTACTCGGCCAGCGCACACTGCACCGGGCGCGCGCCCAGCACGTCGACCAGTACCGCCGGGGCGATCCCGACCAGGTAGCCGCGCCGGCCGCCGTTGATGTAGATCTTGTCCAGGGCCAGGATGCTCTCTTCCACGAACACCGGCATCGCCTTGCGGATGCCGAACGGCGAGGTGCCGCCGACCAGGTAGCCCGAATGACGCTGGGCCACCTCCGGCTTGCACGGCTCGACCGACTTGCAGGGGATGGCGCGCGCCAGGTTCTTGGTCGAGACCTTGCAATCGCCGTGCATCAGCACGATCAGCGGTTTCGCCGCTTCGTCCTGCATCACGAGGGTCTTGACCACGTCGTGTTCGGGCACGCCGAGCGCGCGCGAGGACACCGCGGTGCCGCCGTGCTCTTCGTAGTCGTAGGGGTGCTCGGAGAATGCCACGCCATGCTTGCGCAGGAACTGGGTGGCGGGTGTTTCTGAGACGTGCTCTTTCCTGGCCATGCGTGGTACGCTAAAGACGAACAATAGGGGTTTCCATTATGCAGGAAGAACTTCGGTTTGCCACCTTCAACACTTTCAACCTGGCCCCGCCAGGCGCCCGCCTGTACGACAATCTCGCGCCGACCACGCCCGAGGAATACGAAGCCAAGCTGGACTGGACGGCGCACCAGCTCGACCTGATCAATGCCGATGTGATCGGCTTCCAGGAAATCTTTTCGCAAAGCGTGCTGAAGGAAGTGCTGCGGCGTACCCGGCGCTACCGCGACGCCCACCACGTCGGCTTCGATCCCGACCCGCAGGCCCAGCGCCTGACCCCGAGCGTGGCGCTGGTGTCGCGCCTGCCGCTGGCGGAGCCGGGCGCGGCGCTGGGCATGTTCCCGCCCAACGTGACGATGCCGCCCGGCAGCCGCGACCCCGACCGGTTCACCCGCGCGCCCCTGCATGCGGGCGTGGTGGCCGCGCCCGGCGTGGTAATCGATGTGGTCGTGGTGCACCTCAAGTCGCGCCGTCCCGATTACCGTTCGGGCGACAGCGGCGCCGATCCGCACCTGTACGCGCTGGCCTGCCTGCGTTCGCTGGTACGGCGCGGCACCGAAGCGACCGCGCTGCGCGTGCTGCTGACCGACATGTCGCATGCCAACCGCCGGCCGCGCATCGTGCTGGGCGACTTCAATGACGTGGCCGACTCGGTCACCACCGAGATCGTGCTGGGCGAAGGCACGCCGCCGAACGAACGCCTGTTCGACGCCGTCCAGGTGCAGCGCCGGCTCGACCACCAGCGCCATGTCGGCTTCTCGATCCTGCACGACACGCGCCATTCGACCATCGACCATATCCTGGTGTCGCCCGAATTCAATCCGGCGCTGCCGGAGGCGATCGGCGAAGTGGTCGATGTGGTCTACCTGAACGACCACCTCAATTTGCGCTTGCCCGAGGCGTCGGATCACGGGCAGGTGGTGGCGCGGATCAGGCTGTTCGACGCGCCCGGGGCGGTGGTGGACGCGTTGGGATAAGCGTCACCATTGATGTGGGGTGGCCGGCTTTGCCGTCCACCCCCCATGGCATCACGTGCACGAGGCAACGATGCACACAGGAGGTCAGCCGCAGAACCTACGCCGGATGCGGCGACAGATCCGGCCGGGCACTGGCCGCGCCGGCATAAAAGCCCTGGTACTCGTCGCAGCCGTGCAAGCGCAGAAAGTCCAGCTGCGCCGCCGTTTCCACGCCCTCTCCCACCACTGTCAATCCCAGGCTGCGCGCCACCTGGATGATCGCCGGCACCATGGCGGCGTCGACCGGATCATCGCCCACGCCGCCCACATAGCTGCGGTCGATCTTGAGTTTGCTCAAGGGGAAGCGCCGCAGGGTTTCCAGGCTCGACAGGCCTGTACCGAAGCGGTCGACGCTCAGCTGCACGCCGCGCTCGCGCAGCGCAACCGCGGTTTCGCCGAAGGACGGCTCGCCGCGGATCAGGGCGTCTTCGGCGATCTCGAGGTCGAGCGCGGGCGGGGCCAGGCCGGCCTCGGTCAGCGCGGCGTCGACCGCCGGCAGCAGGCCGTCGTGGGCCAGCTGGGCGTCGGACAGGTTGACCGCCACCGTTACCGGCGTGCCGGCGTCGCGCCAGATGCGCGCCTGGCGGCAGGCTTCGCGCAGCACCCATTCGCCGATCGGCACGATCAGGCCCGATTCTTCGGCCACCGGCAGGAAGTCGTGCGGCAGCAGCAGGCCGCGCTCGGGATGGCGCCAGCGCAGCAGCGCCTCGACCGCGGTGACGCGCCCGCTCGCCACATCGATCTCGGGCTGGTATTCGAGCAGGAATTCGCCGGCCGCGAGCGCGTGGCGCAGGCGCGCCTCGAGTTCGCCGCGCTCGACCACATGGGCGTTCATGGCGGAACTGAAGAAACGGAACAGGCCGCGCCCCTCCTGCTTGGCGTGGTACATCGCCACGTCGGCATGGTGCAGCAGGGTTTCGACTTCGCTGCCGTCGTCGGGGCACACGGCGATGCCGATCGACGCGGCCAGCCGGCGTTCCTGGCCGCCGATATCGATCGGGCGTGCGATGGCCTCGGTGACGGCGCCGGCCACGTGGGCAGCCTGGTCGGCGCCGCGGATATCGGCCAGCAGCACCACGAATTCGTCGCCGCCCAGCCGGCTGATGGTGTCGACCTGGCGCACGCAGGCGCGCAGGCGCGTGGCCACTTCGCGCAGCACGAGGTCGCCGGCCTGGTGGCCGTGGGTGTCGTTGATCGACTTGAATTTGTCCAGGTCGAGGAACATCACCGCGCAGCGGTCGTGCTGGCGGCGCCAGGTGGCCAGCGCCTGGTGCAGGCGGTCGAGGAACAGGATGCGGTTGGGCAGTCCGGTCAGGCCGTCGTGCTCGGCCTGGTGGCGCACCTGCTCTTCGATGCGCTTGCGTTCGCTGATATCGGACAGCATCGCCATATAGCTCTTGACGTCGCCCTGGGTGTCGCGGATCGCCGTCAGCGTGACACGCGCCGGATAGCGCTCGCCGTTCGCGCGCACGCTGGTCAGTTCGCCTTCCCAGTGGTCCTGGTGTTCGAGCTCGGCCCAGATGCGCTCGTAGAAGCCGTCCTCGGTGTCCCAGCCCAGGCTGGCGAGCGGCTGGCCGAGGATATAGTCGGGCGCATGGCCCGTGATGCTGCTAAAGGCGCTGTTGACGGTGCGCACGCGGTAGTCGGCATCCATCATGATGATCGCGTCGCGCGCGTTCTCGAACACCTGGGCCGCCTGCTGCAGGTTGCTCTCGGCTTCCTTGCGCGCGGTGATGTCGATTTCCATGCAGAAGACTTCCTGCATCACCCCGCTGTGCCTGACAGGATAGTGGCAGGAATACACCCAGTGGCGTTGGCCGACGCGCGATCGCACCTGCCAGTCGCGCGCCGGCGGCGCCACGCCGTCGCGCCAGATGCCGTCGATGATGTCTTCGAACTCGTGCTGGTGGTCGAGATGCAGCACCAGGTCGCGGTAGGGAACGCCGACCGCGTCGCTATTGCGGATACCGTACAGCTCTTCGCAGGCATGGTTCCAGAAGCGGATGATGCCGGCGCGATCCATCGAGTGCACCGCGACCGCTGGCGCCAGTTCGAGCGCGGTGACGAAATGGTGCAGCCAGCCGAAGGCTTCGGGACTGCGGCCGGCGCGTTTGGCGGGATGCACGCCGCTATCGCGCGCGGCGTCTTCGGTGGCGGGCAGCGATGCGAGCGCGTCCTCTGGTTGATCGGGCAACTGTTCGCTCACGGGCAAGGCCTTTCGATCTGGAAACGACGGTAAGCAGACGGACAACACCGTGATTCTTGCCCGTCCCCGGCATGCCCGCTTGCGGGCACGCAACCGGGATGGGTGCAGCGACGCTTCCTGCCCTCGTCGGCGCCAGCGGGATGAAGCGCATCGCTCTCAGATGACTCTGACTGCTGCTCTGGCCGATAGTTCCATCACATGCACTGGCCCCGCTCGTCCGTCATGCGCGGACCGGCCGTCAGGCCTGGCCGGACGGCGCCGCGGTGACCGGTACGCCCGCGACCGACCGGCTGTCGTCGTCGGGCGCTTCGCCATCGGCCTGGCCGGGCTCGTCCGCGCCCTGCGCCGACTCGCCCTCGGCCGGTGCATCCTTCGCTTCGGACTTGCGTTTGGCCTTTTCGTCGGCCTTGCGTTTCTTGTCCAGCTCACGCTGGCGCTTTTCGTACTGGAAGTTATTTCGAGCCATATTCACCTCAACACTGTTAAAAGGATGGGTGCTGCCTGGCCATTATCGCCGATGGGGGCGATGCCGGTTTGGCCTAACCCCGGGGGTGGTGCCGCGCGTGCAGGTGTTTCAGACGCTCGCGCGCGACATGGGTATAGATCTGGGTGGTGGAAATATCCGAGTGCCCCAGCAGCAGTTGCACCACGCGCAGGTCGGCGCCGTGGTTCAGCAGGTGGGTGGCGAAGGCATGCCGCAGCGTGTGCGGCGACAGCGGCCCCGTGATGCCGGCCTTGTGCGCATGCTTCTTGATCACGACCCAGAACATCTGGCGCGTCATCGGTCCGCCGCGCCCGGTCACGAACAGGGCGTCGTCCCGCTGCCCGTTGAGGATGATACCGCGGGCATCGGCCAGGTAGCGCTCGAGCCAGTGGCGCGCCTCCTCGCCGAATGGCACCAGGCGCGTCTTGCTGCCCTTGCCGGTGACCCTGATCACGCCATCGTTCAGGCTGATTTCGACCAGCTTCAGGGACACCAGTTCGGAGACCCGCAGCCCGCTGGCATACATCAGTTCGAGCATGGTGCGCTCGCGCAGGCCGAGCGGGGTCGACACGTCGGGCGCCTGCAGCAGCGCCTCGACCTGCCCTTCGGTGAGCGTGTGCACGAAGCGGGTCGGCTGGCGCGCCGAGGCCATGTTCAGGCAAGGATCGGCGGCGATCTGCTGGCGCCGCAGCGCCAGGCCATAGAAGCGCTTGAACACCGACAGGCGCCGGTTGGCGGTGCTGGGGCGCGAATCCGGATGGCGCTCGGCGAAATACGCGGCCAGGTCGCCTGACTCCACCGCCAGCAGGCCGCGGCCGGGGCGCTTGGTGTCGAGCCAGCCGACGAACAGGCGCAGGTCGCGCCGGTAGGCGTCGAGCGAATTCTTCGCCAGGCCCTGTTCCAGCCAGAGCGTGTCGCAGAATTCGTCGATCAGGGCCAGATTGCCTGCTGCTGCCATGGACTCGCCGTGGCGCCTTCATGGCGCAGCAGCCAGCGTTTCACCGACAGGTGAAAGCCGTTCTCGTCGTTCTGGTTCGAAAAGCCGCCCAGGCCGCGCGAGGCCGTGACCCGGTGGCAGGGCACGATCAGCGGGAACCAGTTGGCGCCGCAGGCCTGGCCGACCGCGCGCGGGGCCGAGCCGATGCGCTTGGCCAGGATGCCGTAGGTCTGCACGCGGCCGCGCGGAATGGCGCCGATCTCGGCCCAGACCTTGCGCTGGAAGTCGGTGCCGGCCTCGAACAGCGGCAGGTCGAACCGGAAATCGGGGTCGCGCAGGTACTGCTCCACCTGGGCGGCGCATTCGAGCGCGACCGGGTCGTCCGGTGCTTTCTCGTCGAACGATGGCGGCAGGTAGACCAGTTCGCGCACCTTGCCGTCCTGGGTGCGGATGCCCAGCGCGCCGAACGGTGCGGCGACGATGGCGTTGAACGAGGGCGTGGTGGAGTCGGTTTTCATGGTGTGCTTTCGCACTATAGCAGGCGGCGGCGCCGGCAGCAGCAGATGGTGGCACACGCCAGCGGCGAAAAAAAAGCGCACCATCTGGTGCGCTCCAATTCGGGTCACGTTCCCGGCCGTTTAGCAGTGCTAACAGCTTCTGTAGAACGTGGTGTCTCCTCGAATGTTCTCCGGTATGGACTACCGTGATTTTATCAATGCTCCCCCAAAAACCTGTGTTGCCTATCCTGCAAGACCTGTCCTGTTTTGGCTATTCTTGGACTTGCTTCGCACCAATGCAGTGCAGATGAGCCTCATAATAATACAAATTCCGTCAATAAACGTATTTTTTCGACCACAAGAACGTGAAATAATTTTACTTATAAACGAAACGAAGAACCGGGTATATGCCAGGCATCAGTTGGGCTGCCCGACCTCGCGCAGGATCGCGCGCACCGTGTCGCGGCCGATCCGGCTTTCCATCTGGTTGTATACCGGCAGCATGGCGCGGCGCCATTCGGCCTGCTGGGCCGGCGACAGGGTATGGATCTCCGTGGTGCCAGCGGCGCGGATCCGGTCCACCGCCTCGTCGTTGGCGCGCTGGGCGATCTGCTTCTCGAACGCGGTCGCTTCGCGCATGGCGCGCGCCAGCGTATTGCGGGTGCCGACCGGCAAGCCGTCCCAGAACTTCTTGTTGACGATCACCGCATAGCCCAGGTAACCGTGGTTCGACATGGTCATGTGCTTTTGCGACTCATGCATGCGCTGGGTGTACATATTCGACGGGGTATTCTCGGTGCCCTCCACCACGCCGTCACGCAGCGCCGGCGCGGCTTCGGAAAACGCCAGCACCTGCGGGCGCGCGCCCAGTACGCGCATCTGGGCGTCGAGCACGCGCGACGCCTGGATCCGCACGCGCAGCCCGCGAAAATCCGCCGGCGCCAGCAGGGGCTGGTTGGCCGACATGATCTTGAAGCCGTTGTCCCAGAACGCCAGGCCGCTGATGCCCTTCGATTCGAGCTTGCGCAGCAGGTCGCGCCCGATGCGCCCTTCGGTCACCCGGTACAGCGCGGCCTTGTCGCGAAACACATACGGCAAATCGAAGGCTTCGAATTCGCGCACGCCCAGCGGCGCGAACTTGGCCAGCGACGGCGCCAGCATCTGCACCGCGCCCAGCTGCAGGGCTTCGAGCTCCTCGCGGTCCTTGTACAGCTGGCTGTTGGGATACACTTCGACCCTGACCTGGCCGCGCGTCATCTGCTCGGCCAGCTCCTTGAAGCGTTCGGCGGCGCGGCCCTTGGGCGTGTCCGGCGCCACCACGTGGCTGAATTTGATGACGATGGGATCCTGGGCGGCGGCGCCGGCTGCGGCGCACAAGCTGGCGGCGGCGGCCAGGATGGCGCACCATGTCCGGACAGCCGGAAACGTGATCTGCATGAGGTTCGAATCTTCCTGATGACTTCTGACATACCATGACGGACCATCCGCCGTGCGCCAGTCTGCGCCGGTCGACGATCGTCCGCCATCGTGGATTACCCGCATTCGCTCGACAGTTTAACAAGTACAGGATTTTGCATGGACATTCCTTCCGCCCAGCCATCCGCCGAGCCGGCGCTCGAGCCCGTGCCCGAGGCCGAGCCGGAGCCGCGCAGCGGCACGCGCCGGGCCTGGCGCTTCTGGCGCTGGCTGGTGCCGATGCTGCTGGTGCTGCTGTTCCTCGCCGTGCTGATCTGGCTGCCCTGGCAGGCGCGCCAGATGGAAGCCACCGAGCGCCAAGAGCAATTGATTGCAGACACGCTGTGGGTCGAGCAGACGCTGCGCTTCGAACTGGCCCGCAGCGAAGAGGCGCTGGCCGCACTCGGCGCCGACCTGGTGGTCGCCCCGATGCCGCAGGCCAAGCTGCAGGCGCGCTTGCGGCAGATGTTCAAGAATGGCCCGGAACTGGCGCGGGTGGTCTGGAGCGATGCCGACGGCGTGGTGCAGGCCAGCTTCGGCGCCGACCTGCCGGCCGCCGGCCTGCCCGAGACCACCCAGATGGCGGCCGAGCTGGCGCGCTCGATCGGCCTGGCGCGCTATGGCGAGCCGTACGGCGCGACGCGCACCACCCACGGCCTGATCGATTTCTACCTGCCGCTGTACCGCAGCGGACGCTTCGCCGGCAGCCTGGTGGCGACCTACAGCCTGCAGGTATTGCTGGATGAGACCGTGCCCTGGTGGTTCGCCCAGGACAATGCTCTGTCGCTGATCGACCGCGACGAACTGGTGGTGGCGCGCCGCGCGTCCGGCGGACCGGGGCGTGGCATCTATACCCACCAGCGCGAGCTCGACCTGCCCGGCGCCCAGCTGGTGCTCAGGACCAACAGCGTCAAGAATGCGCCGCAACTGCTGCCCAACCTGCTGGTCGGCTCGGTCATCGCGCTGGCGCTGGGACTGCTGGCCAGCCTGGCGGCGCTGTGGCGCCACATTTCGCGCACACTGGCGGCCGAGAACGCGCTGCGCCAGCAGATGGCGTTTCGCACCGCGATGGAAAACTCGCTGCTGACCGGCCTGCGCGCGCGCGACCTGGAAGGCCGGGTCACCTATGTCAACCGGGCGTTCTGCCAGATCGTCGGCTTCCCGTATGAAGAGCTGGTCGGCAAGAAGCCGCCGATGCCGTACTGGGCGCCGGAAGCGATGGCCGACTATGAAGAGCGCTTCATGCTGGTGCTGTCCGGGAATGTCACGCCGCAATTCGAGACCGTGTTCCAGCGCTCCGACGGGGTGCGCGTGCCCGTGCTGGTCTTCGAGGCGCCGCTGTATGTCGACGGCCGCCATACTGGCTGGATGAGCTCGGTGCTCGACATCACCGACCGCAAGCGCGTCGAGGAACTCAACCGCCAGCAGGAAGAAAAGCTGCAGGCCAGCGCGCGCCTGGCGACGATGGGCGAACTGTCGTCGATGCTGGCACACGAACTGAACCAGCCGCTGGCGGCGATTTCCAGCTACACGGCCGGTGCCCTGAACGTGCTCGAGCGGGTCGACCGCAGCGGCGAGGAATTCAAGGCCGGCATGCTGCGCCATCCGCTGGAACAGGCGCGCCAGCAGGCCCAGCGCGCCGGCCAGATCATCCGCAGCGTGCACGAGTTCGTCAAGAAGCGCGAGCCGCAGCGCACCGAGGTGACCATCCGCAGCGTGGTCGACGGAGTGCGCGCGCTGGTCGAGCTGCAGGCGCGCCAGGCCGCCGCGGTGCTGCGGGTGCAAGTGCCGCCCGGCCTGTCGCCGGTGCTGGCCGACCGCGTGCTGCTCGAACAGGTGCTGCTGAACCTGACCCGCAACGGCATCCAGGCGATGCAGGAAACCCGTCCCGAACAGCGCGTGCTGCGCATCGAGGCCAGCCAGGACAATGGCGTGGTGTCGGTGTCGGTGATCGACCGCGGCCACGGCATCTCGCCCGAGGTGGCCGAGCGCCTGTTCTCGCCGTTCTATTCCACCAAGGCCGAAGGCATGGGCATGGGCCTGTCGATCTGCCGCACCGCGATCGAATTCCATGGCGGCACGCTGACCCATACGCCGGACCCGTCCGGCGGCACGGTATTCACCTTTTCGCTGCCGGCGCATGCAGGAGATGCGGCGCTACGCTAGAATTCGGCCTGCGGCGTCGCCCATGACGCCGCTTCACAGAACAACAAGGACGGGAGCAACCGGTGCATCCCGCCGCAACGGAGACCCGCATGCTGCACATCGTCGACGACGAAGAAGTCATTCGCGATTCGCTCGCCTGGCTGGCGCAATCGCGCGGCTTGCCGGCGCACGGCTATGCGGGTGGCCAGGAATTCCTCGATGCGCTCGGCGACCTCGATGGCACCGGCGACTGCGTGCTGCTCGACGTGCGCATGCCGGGCATGAACGGCATCGCCGTGTTCGACCAGCTGATCAACCGCGGCCTGCTGCCGCGCCTGCCCGTGATCTTCCTGACCGGCCACGGCGACGTGCCGATGGCGGTCGATTCGCTCAAGCGCGGCGCCTTCGATTTCTTCGAAAAACCATTCAACGACAATGTGCTGATGGACCGGGTCGACGAGGCACTGGCGGCCTCGCGCAAGGCCGCCGCCTCGGCCGGCGTGCAGACGCGCCTGGCCACGCTGTCGGCGCGCGAACGCGAAGTGCTCGACCTGATCCTGGCCGGCATGATGAACAAGGTGGTGGCGGACAAGCTCGGCATCAGCATGCGCACGGTCGAGGTGCACCGGGCGCATATCTTCGACAAGATGCAGGTCAAGACGGCCGTCGAGCTGGCGGGCTTGCTGAAGTAAAGACGTCGGCGCTGCCGCGCGGCAAGCGTTCGGGGCGATTCAGGGAAGGCTTGTAAAATAAACCTGAACGCGCCGCGGCCCTGGGCGCCGCGATGCAATCTATCTTTTGGGAACGCATATGAACGAAAAGACAGTTGCAGACAAGATGTTTTTACGAACGGCAAAGTCGATGCTGGTGCTCAACGGCCAGGCCAATCCGGCTGTGGCGAGCCAGATGCCGGCCGCCCTGGTCAAGGAAGGCGACGGCCCCTTCGACGTGATCCTGATGTTTGCCATGCACCGCAAGGACCTCGAACAGTACCTGGCCGTTGCCAAGCAAAAGCTGGGCGAAAAGGGATCGCTGTGGATCGCCTACCTGAAGCAGACCGCCTCCAAGGCAACCGACATCAACCGCGATTCCATCAATGCCTATGCCAAGGAAAACGGCATTACCGGCGTGGCGATGATCTCGATCGATGGCGACTGGTCGGCCCTGCGCCTGAAACGCATCGAAGTCTGATATCTACGCAACGCCGTGGCGCGCCAGCGCCCATGCCACGTGTTCGCGCACCAGTGCGGACGGGTGCGCGGCGCGCGCCTGCAGGGCGGCCACGATCGCCGCGTCGCCCGGACGCTGCGCAGCCGCATTACCCAGTCCCACCGCCAGGTTGCGCAGCCAGCGTTCGTGGCCGATGCGCCGGATCGGGCTGCCTTCCATGCGCCGGTTGAATTCTTCTTCTTCCCACCCGAACAGGCCGACCAGGTCGCCCTCGCCCAGGCCGTTGCGCTCATCGAAATCCGGCACCGCCGCCCGCTGCGCGAACTTGTTCCACGGACAGGCCACCTGGCAATCGTCGCAGCCATAGATACGGTTGCCGATCAGCGGCCGGAGTTCTTCCGGGATGCTGCTTTTCAGTTCGATCGTCAGGTAGGAAATGCAGCGCCGTGCATCGAGCTTGCCCGGCGCCAGGATCGCGCCGGTCGGACACAGATCGATGCATGCCTGGCATTGCCCGCAATGGCGGCCCGTGGGCGGGTCGACCGGCAGCGGCAAATCGACCAGGATCTCGCCGATGAAGAAGGTCGAGCCGGCCGCGCGCGACAGCAGCAGCGTGTGCTTGCCGCGCCAGCCCAGACCGGCCTTTTCGGCGAGCGGCAATTCCATCACCGGCGCCGAATCGGTAAACACCCGAAAGCCGAACGGGCCGATCGCGTCCTGGATGCGCGCGGCCAGCGACGCCAGCCGGTTGCGCAGCACCTTGTGGTAGTCGCGGCCACGGGCGTACACCGACACCACCGCCGCCTGCGGATCCTGCTGGCGCAAGCGTTCCCGGGCGCGCCAGTCGCCCTCGCCCGAGGGCGGCAGGTAATCCATGCGCGCCACGATCGCGCGCACCGTGCCCGGCACCAGTTCGGCGGGACGGGCGCGCTTCATGCCGTGGCTTGCCATATAATCCATCTCGCCGTGGTACCCCGCATCCAGCCAGGCTTGCAGGCCGGCTTCCAGGTGCCCCAGGTCGACGTCGGCAATGCGCACGTCGGCGAAGCCGAGGTCGGCCCCCCACGCCTTGATGGCGCGCGCGAGTGCGGGCAGGTCGGCGGCGGCGGTGGACAAGGCGGGGGATGTGGACATGGACAGTAAGACAAGACAGACCGCGGCGCCAGCGCCGCATAACCCGGTATTTTATGCGATGCAGCCTCACGAAGCTCACAAGAACGGTTATCTGCCCGACGAAGCGGCCACCCTCGCCCTCGGCGCCGCACTGGCGCGCGCACTCCAGCCCGGCCTGGTGATCTACCTGCACGGCGACCTGGGCGCCGGCAAGACCGCGCTGACGCGCGCGCTGCTGCATGCGGCTGGCCACGCGGGCACGGTCAAGAGCCCCACCTATACCCTGTCGGAACCGTACCGGGTCATGCTCGACGGCGAGCCAATCGATGTCATCCACTACGACCTGTACCGCATGGCCAGCCCGGAAGAATTCCTGGATGCAGGTTTCCGGGAAGACTTCGACGGGCGTAACGTTTGTATTGTCGAGTGGCCAGAAAAGGGCGAACCCGTGTTGCCGCCACCCGACGTGCGTATCCTGCTGAGCGTTAGCGGGCACGGGCGTCATGTAGAATTGCAGGCGTTGTCCGAATTAGGCCTGCTATGCCTCGACCGTCTGCCCCCGCTTCCCCCGACCTGATTCCCAGGGCGCGCAACCGCCGCATCCTGCTCAAGGCCGGCGGCACCCTGCTGCTGTCCGTCGTTTCCCCGCTGCCCGCCAGCGCCGCCCAGATCATGGCGGTGCGCGTGTGGCCGGCGCCCGAATATACCCGGGTGACGCTGGAAAACGATACCGACCTCAAGACCGAACACTTCCTGATCCCGGATCCGCCGCGCCTGGTCGTCGACATCGACGGCCTCGGCCTGAGTCCCACGCTGAAAAGCCTGGTGGCCAAGATCGAGCCGAACGACCCGTACATCAAGCAGGTGCGGGTAGGCCAGAACCGTCCGAACGTGGTGCGCCTGGTGTTCGACCTGAAGGAAGACGTCAAGCCCGAGGTGTTCACGCTGGCCCCGGTGGCCGGCTACCAGCACCGCCTGGTGTTCGACCTGTATCCGGTCAAGGCGGTCGACCCGATCGCGGCCATGATCCAGAGCGGCGACTGGAGCCCGGGGCCGACCACGACCGTGCCGGCCGGTACGCCGGCGCTGGGCGATCCGGTCGCGGCGACCCCGGCCGTTCCTCTGCCACCGCCGGCCGCGCCGCGCACCCAGCCGAACGCCGCGCCGGATGCGATCGCCAAGCTCGAGAACGAGATGTCCGGACTGCAGGGCACGGCCCCGCCGCAGCCGGTGCAGCCGACCCCGTCGAAGGGCGCGGCCCCGGCCCAGAAGGTGGCGCGCATGGTCACCATCGCGCTCGACCCTGGCCATGGCGGCGAAGATCCGGGCGCGATCGGCGCCCGGGGCAGCCGCGAAAAGGACATCGTGCTGGCCGTGGCCAAGCGCCTCAAGACCAAGCTGGAAAAGCTGCCCAACACGCGCGTCATGCTGACCCGCGACGGCGACTTCTTCGTGCCGCTCGGCACCCGCGTGACCAAGGCGCGCCAGGTGCAGGCCGACCTGTTCGTGTCGATCCACGCCGACGCCTGGGTCTCGCCGACCGCGCGCGGCTCGTCGGTGTTCGTGCTGTCGGAAAAAGGCGCCAGCTCGAGCGCGGCGCGCTGGCTGGCCAACGACCAGAACCGGGCCGACCTGATCGGCGGCGCCAACACCGCCGGCGGCGGCGCCGACAAGCAGCTGGCCAGCGTGCTGTTCGATCTGTCGACCACGGCCCAGATCAACGACAGCCTCAAGCTCGGCAAGGCCGTGCTGAAGGAAATCGGCGGCATCAACCGCCTGCACAAGGCGTCGGTCGAGCAGGCCGGCTTTGCCGTGCTGAAGGCGCCCGACATTCCATCGATCCTGGTCGAGACCGCCTTCATCTCGAATCCGCAGGAAGAAGCACGCCTGAACGACGACGCGTACCAGAACCAGCTGGCCGACGCCATCACCAACGGCATTCGCCGTTATTTCGCCGACAACCCGCCGATGGCCAAGAGCCGCCAGACCTGATGGAACAGACCACCTACGGGCAATTGCCCGCGATCCGCATCAGCGCGCCCGACGGCGCCACCGCCGTCATCACCCTGTACGGCGCCCACCTGGTGTCGTGGCACGGCGCCGACGGCGGCGAGCGCCTGTTCGTCAGCAAGGCGTCCAGCCTGGACGGCAGCCGCGCGATCCGCGGCGGCGTGCCGGTGATCTTCCCGCAATTCTCCGAACGCGGCGCCGGCATGCGGCACGGGTTCGCCCGGGTCAGCGCCTGGCGCCTGGAAGACCATGGGATCGAGGGCGATGCGGCGTGGGCCACGTTCGGCCTGAGCGAGGCCGACCTGGCCACGCCGTGGACGCACCGTTTCGCGCTGTCGCTGCGGGTGGCGGTGCGCGCCAATGAACTTACCATGACGCTGGCCGTGCGCAACACGGGCGACGCGCCCTTCCCGTTTGCGGCGGCGCTGCATACCTATCACCTGGTGCCGCACCTGGCCGACGTGCGCATCGAAGGCGTACAGGCGGGAACCCTCACCATTGCCGACAAGCTCGATACGGTCTTCGAGAAGGTGGACGGCGCGATCACGCTGGGCACCTGGGCGCGCGTACTGACGCTCGAGCAGGCCGGCTTCGAGGATGCGGTGGTGTGGAATCCCGGGGCGCTCGATACGGCGGCGCTGGCGGACATGGAAGACGACGAGTACCAGCGCTTCGTGTGCATCGAGCCGGCGCAGTTGACGCCGGTCGAACTGGCCCCGGGCCAGGGCTGGGAAGGCAGTTACCGGGTCGCTTGACCCATGGCGTCGGCCTATCACTCCCGGCCCGCGAGGTCGACACGTCATTCGCGGTCCACGACCTTGGCACGTCATTCCTGTCGGCGCAGCCGGTATCCATACAGCAAAAAGCCCGGAAACCCGTAATGCTGTTCAGTTAGCTGAAGTCATTTCTTCGTTAGCTTCAAAACCGTCATTCCCGCGCAGGCGGGAATCCAAGTTTGCCTGCGTCACCGCTTCATTTTCATGCAGTGGTACGCATAAAACTTGGGTTCCCGCCTTCGCGGGAACGACGGTTTTTGTGTTAGCGGACGAAAGAATTCTCTTAACTGAACGCCATTACCGGAAACCCGGGCTTTTTGTTTACATCGATTCCTTGATCATCCGACCATTACTCTGCTGCACAGGCCGCGAATTGAATGGATACAGCCGCGAGAACAGCGCCATCTGCTGCGGCGACGCCGTCATCGGCTGCTTCATCACCAGCCACAGCACGTTCTCGGTGCACGGCGGCTCGCTCAGCGAACCCATGTAGGTGAAATAGTCGCGCCTGGCCG
>Ga0265797_10002321_pt1 | contig 32124 bp, 34 predicted proteins | sample P2T30metagenome_FD_192433 | JGI IMG/M metagenome (GOLD analysis project Ga0265797, IMG submission 192433) | Plant litter microbial communities from East Loma Ridge, Irvine, California - P2 T30 | ecosystem: Environmental > Terrestrial > Plant litter > Unclassified | place: USA: California... | reverse complement strand
GACTCAGTCAGGGCTCTGTAGTGGCACTCGACGGCCTGGCCGGTGAGCCGCTGGACATTCTGATTAACGGTTATCTCATTGCACAGGGCGAAGTCGTTGTGGTTTCGGATAAATTTGGCATCCGCATTACCGACATTATTACACCCTCTGAACGCATGCACCGGCTGAGCCGGTAATAAAAACTTATGAAAAACGTTGCTCATGAAATTGTGTCCTCACCCGGCAGTGGTACTGTCTCCGCAGATGCGCTGCTGATGACCCTCACCGGGTCTCTGGTACTGTTGCTGCTGGTTGTGCTGGCTCTGATCTGGGCCTGGCGACGCTCAGGACTGATGCCCCGGCCAGCTCGTCAGCCCTCCAGTATTCGTGTTCTGTCCACCCGCTCTCTGGGCGGGCGGGAACGTCTGGTGCTGGTTGAAACCTCGGGCCGCCGTTTGCTGTTGGGAGTAACGGCCGGTCAGATAACCTGTCTGAATGCAGAAGATAAGCCAGTCACGAGCGAAGAGGTTCTGACGGATACGGTCTCCTTCTCCAGTGTTATGGAAACTATCAGGCAGCGCTGTTCCGGAGATAAGAAATGATCCACATACGTACACTTTTATCGCCTGTTCTGCTGGGGACTCTGTTTTTTCTGCCTGCCGGGGAGGTGCTGGCGGCAAACAGTGACATTATTCTGGCCCGTGCAGACGGCACACAGAACTGGTCACTGCCGATTCAGACGCTGGTAATGTTAAGCGGACTGACATTCATTCCCGGCGCGCTGCTGATGATGACCGGGTTTACGCGCATTATCATTGTTCTGGGGCTGCTGCGCAGCGCGCTGGGTACCCCGACTGCGCCGCCAAATCAGGTGCTGGTCGGGCTTGCGCTGATACTGACCTTTTATGTTATGTCTCCGGTTTTTACCCGGATATATGATAACGCCTGGCAGCCGCTGCAGAAAAATACTATCACCATGGAAACTGCGCTGGAAGAAGGTGTAAAACCGCTACGGGCATTTATGCTGGACCAGACCCGTGAAAGTGACCTCGCCATGTTTGCGCGTATTGCAAAAGCCGGAGATATCGCAGGACCGGAAGCCGTCCCGCTGAGTATTCTGGTACCGGCATTTGTCACCAGTGAGCTGAAAACGGCATTTCAGATAGGGTTTACCGTATTTATTCCTTTTCTTATCATCGATCTTGTGATCGCAAGCATTCTGATGGCGCTGGGGATGATGATGGTGCCGCCTGCCACCATTGCATTGCCTTTTAAGCTCATGCTTTTCGTTCTGGTTGACGGCTGGCAACTGATGATGGGCTCGCTGGCCCAGAGTTTCTACAGCTAAGGAGAAAGTCATGACCCCGGAAAGTGTAATGGCTATGGGTATGCAGGCCATTAAAGTTGGCCTGCTCATTTCTGCCCCATTGCTGCTGGTGGCGCTGGTGGCCGGGCTGATTATCAGTATTCTTCAGGCGGCAACACAGATAAATGAGATGACCATGACATTTATCCCGAAAATACTTGTTATTGTCGGGACGTCAGTAGTGCTGGGACCGTGGATGATGAAAATCTTTATTGAATACGCGCGCGGTCTGATTATTAACATTCCTTACGTGATTGGCTGATGGCTTTCGGACTTTCTCTGCCGGAAATATATGCACACACCGCGCACTATCTGTTTATTCTTTCACGGATTGCCGTGCTACTGCATGTTGCCCCCGTCTTCGGAGACAAAGCTGTCAGTCGCCGGCTCCGCACTGCGCTGGGGTTCGTTATAACACTGCTGCTTGCACCGGTGCTACCGGAGCCTCAGGCTGAGCTACTTTCTGCTGAGGGAGGCTGGATTTTACTTCGGGAGGCGGTCACAGGTGCTGCCATAGGACTTACTCTGCAGCTTATCTTCAGTGCAGTGAGGTTGTCAGGCGAAATAATTGGTATGCAGATGGGGTTGTCCTTTGCAAATTTCTACGATCCGGGCAGCGGCAACAGTCCGGTGATATCACGCATCCTTAATCTGCTGTTAACACTGCTGTTCCTGACCTTTAACGGTCACCTCTGGATACTGAACCTGCTGGCGGAATCATTTACCATCCTGCCTGTCAGCAGTGCTCCGCTTCTCAGTGCCGGAATGATGAAACTGGCCGGTTATGCGGGGCTGATATTCAGTCAGGGCCTGATGCTTGGCCTGCCGGTGATCGCACTGCTGCTCTGTATCAACATGACGCTCGGATTGCTTAACCGCCTCGCTCCCCAGCTATCGATTTTTGTTATCGGCTTTCCGCTGACGCTGACAGCAGGCATGGTGGCACTGTATCTGATGGCCCCGTCAATGCCTGTTTTTACTGAGCATCTCACTGCCCGCGTTTTCAGCGCAGCTTACGAAGTACTGAGGGCGCTGAACTGACGCTCAGCGTCCTTCACTAGCCTGAACAGACCATTCTGGGAACGGTTTCAGTACCTGTGGCGAGCGCCCTGCCTTCAAGAAGATAAAGCCAGGATGTGCCTTTTTCTCCGGGTTTGATCAGCGGGAAAACATAATCAGTGACGTCAGCATCAGAGCTTTTATCCCCCAGGCGACGGTTATGGCCGGTGACGGTCATGCTGAATGTGTTGCCGGCAATCGAGGCATCATAACGCACTTCCCGGTTTACGGGCTCAGGAGTCGCAACACGCTTGTCTCCATGAAAGTGCGTGATGCTCCCTTCATACGTCACATGTCCGCGGCTGAATCCGTCCCGGTAACTCCGGTAAATTCCCCGGGTAAGGGTGACATCATCATCCCGCAGGTCATAATAGGAGATGGGCATGGCGCAGCCTTCCCGTAGCGGGCTCGCATACCATTCCTTAAAAAACATCAGGCCGAGTGCAATAGAGGCACCCATCACAAATACCAGTACGGATTTCAGATTAACGAATGCGAAAGTAGAATGACTCACAGCCATTTTTCAGTTCCTCTACAGGTCTGTGACAGGCGATGACGCCCTGATATTTACTCAGCTTACCCGCGCCAAGAGTTATATAAAGTATCGATGCAGGTTTCTCGCCGGGCCGTCTGGTGAGCACGTGGTTTGTGTAGGTGCTGAGCGTCTCCTGAATAAGCTCCTGCTCACTGGCTTTACCCGAGGGCACCCGCACCTGGGTACCCTGAGGAACACCCGGTCCCTGCCATGGCACAAACGTCACCGTGGGAATATCTACCCGGAGAAGCACGGTCAGAATCAGCGCAATAACGAGCCCCGTAAGCGCACCCATTATAAAAAGCTTTACAAACCAGGCTGGAGAACGACCGGCTGCGGTCTGTGACACCGGGGTTGTACGACGTCCATTATCATCATGAACCGCATATTTTTCCGCTGAGCCTGACTGTACTGACTGTACTGACGGTTCAGGATTAGTGCCCGGTTCCCGAATGATAAGTCTGTAACCGCTTCGCGTAACAGCGAGAAGCGTGACAGTATCCTGAAGTTCCATAATATTAATCGCGCGCCGGAGTTTATTAATCATGACCCGGACGCTGTTTTCCGTCACCTCAACGCCTGCACGCCGCCAGCCGATATCCATCAGCTGCTCCTGTGATAATACTTCCCCATGAGCCTCTACCATTGCCTTGAGACACATACAGGCACTGGCTGGCAGACTAACGGAGTAGCCATCATGAGTTCGTATGAGCGAACGCGTCTGCAGATCCAGCGTTGCATTCGTTCCGAGTGCAATTTTATTATCCATATATTATTGGTTCTTATAATTCTGAGATTCATGTTTTGCGGCAGAACAGTTTCCACAACGTATCTCACCGGTTTCATCTGAATCTGATGATATGAAAGAGATATTTATATTTACAGCGTTTTAAATCAACCACTTCTTAAGTAAAACCCCATCATTATTAATGTTATTAAAAATTCATCCCCTGCCCTGAGGTCGGGTACAGTGGGAAGTGCTGCTTTAAGAGGTTGATATTAATTGAGTGCGTCAGATTTGTACACCCGCTATGTAACAGACAAAATCCTTTCTGACACGACTTTCACGCCACTATCGCACTGTTTTTGGGCAATTTGAACGCGTCGGAGCAGAATCACCCCCGCAGGTATGTGCAGACAGTCTGTGTGCGGTCCATGTGGCAGCAAATAATCAAAGCGTTTTTAACTGCAGCGTCAGATAGCGCGGTGTTTAATCTCTGCCAGATTAATTAATATTATAACTGCGGTTAAGCCTGGCGACAGCTTGCCAGAGCGCATGACGACAGGAGAAAAAGAAAGTGCCTGTCAGGCGGATTTAATCAGAGGTGCTGAAAATTCATCCTTCGTGCCGGGCAGGGCGGGCCTGTTCTGCAAACGCATAAGAGAGGAGATAGGCAGATATAAAAAGATTGCCATGATTTTTCAGGATGAGCATGCAGCGATGTGAGCCTTTTGTTTCGGCATTTTGACAGCCTGTCTGTGAAGTGTGTAACCCGAGCTTTAAACCGCACGCATCTCATGATGCCTGCGGTACTGAAAAAAGGCGAGCGTACGCGCATACAGGTAAAGAAAATAACGCCCTGCCTGCAGATGCGCCAGGCTGGAGTCGGGCGGGGCGCTACAGCGTGATGTGACCGGGGACATTGGCATCATGAAAAGGTAATCCCGCTTTGACAAATGAGGCCGGGCCTGTCCTTTTTTCCCGCAGCATTCGCGTCCGTCATACCTCCTGGAAGACTGCCAGCATCAGGTGATTCTGCGTCTGCAGCAGAAATGTCAGTATGCCCGGAAACACCCCTGAAAGGTTAATAAAGCCTGAATGCGGTCACTGGCAATGGTGCGAAGCCCTGAAAGACTTATGCACACTATGCTGAACATGACCACTGTCAGGGGCGAGATTTCACCGGCCCGGCCCTGCCTGCAAAGGTCATCAACAGAACAGATGCCGTAAGGGGCCCGCACACGTTCCCGTTTCGCTGGTGCGCAGACACAAAGTCAGACAAATACTGCAGGAAATAACGATGAGTGAAGCAGAGATAAGATATGAAAAAAGCCCCCGGCGGCGGGGGCAAAGGTGCACTGGCGTGCACCTGAACAATTGAGGCGGGGAGGAGAATTAACGCAGCAGGCTCAGGACGTTCTGAGGCACCTGGTTTGCCTGTGCCAGAACAGATACACCAGCCTGTTGCAGGATGTTAGCGCGGCTCATTGCCGATACTTCATTAGAGAAGTCCGCATCCAGAATACGCGAACGGGCTTCAGTGGTGTTGATCACCGTTGTGTTCAGGTTAGCAATAATTGAACTCAGGCGGTTCTGTTTCGCCCCCAGGTCTGCCTGGAAATCAGTTACGCCAGCAAGCGCGCCGTCCAGCGTTTTGATCAGTGGATCCGCTGCGCTACTAGCTGCACCGGCGAAAGCCTGCTGAATGACGTTTTGAACCCGAACGTCTGGTTGTTGGGCTGATGTTAGTGCTCTAGCTTCTCCGTTATTGTCATCAAAACTAAACATAGTTACGGTGTAGTTTCCATTTTCATGCGTTACGGCAGCATATTGACCCTTAGTTTGGGTGCTGAAAACGACAGTATTATCAATTTGCTTAGCGTTGCCAGCAAAAAGTTCTTTACCAACTTTGCGCGGGTCAAGTTCATACGTGGCTGAACCATTTTCACTATCAACACTTGCTCCATATTCAAGCATTGAATAGTCACTGGCTTGTTCTGTTGTCTGGCCCTTTTCAAGGATGTCAGCTTCTAAAGCGGTTAAGCTTTTGAGTGAGGCGCCGCTACCAAGTTCTGCAGTACCTGGGCTACCTGGAGTAATGTTGAAATTTGGCTCTAGTCTGTATGCAATTTTTGGATTTGCTGTATTTACCACATAAATTTCAAAGTCAGTTGTGCCCGCGTTGCCAGTGGTCTGAATCGTGTACTTCGTTGGATCCGTATCAGCTGCGTTTACGGCACTCAGAGCTTTCTTTAAATCATCTTGCTGTGCGGTGGTCGTGAAGTCCCATTCATCCCCCGTCCCGTTGATTGCGAATGCAGCTGCTTTATCAACACCTGCCTCGCTTACTGAAGACTTTTCGACTTTTGGTGCAGTAAAAAGAGACTGAAGCTGGTCGTACTGCGCCTCAAAACCATCAATCTTCAGACCTTCAAGCGTCATCTCTTTGAGCTCAATCGCGATGGTATCGCCACCTTTATCACCAATCTGAATGTTCAGCTCAGATTTTGAACCATCCAGTACGCTTACACCGTTGAATTTTGTGCTTTCAGCGATGCGCGTGATTTCATTCAGACGCTCTGAAATTTCTTTTTTAATGGACGTGCGGTCATCAGAAGAGTTGGTGCCGTTTTTTGCCTGAACGGTCAGCTCACGGATACGCTGCAGGTTTTCAGTGACCTCTTCCAGCGCGCCTTCAGTAGTCTGCGCCAGTGAAATACCGTCGTTCGCGTTGCGTGCAGCCTGAGTCAGACCACGGATGGATGAGGTGAAGCGGTTAGCAATGGCCAGACCCGCCGCATCATCTTTTGCACTGTTAATACGAAGACCGGAAGACAGGCGCTGGATCGCGGTGCCAAGAGAGTTCTGGGATTTGTTCAGGTTGTTCTGAGCCATCAGACTCAGTGAGTTGGTGTTAATGACCTGGGCCATATCAGTATCCTTATGAATTAAATTAAAGGTTTTGCCTGTAATATGCGTTGTGTGTTGCGCATACTTAATTCATCGGGATGAAAAAAAATCTCTGAAATTTTTTTTCAGGAATCTTTCATTTGGTCATAATGGCATAAGATTTGTTCGCATTTCGGTGGATAAAGGTGTCGGTCGGCGGAGGGAAGTGTCTGTGCCTGATACATTATAATTGTATGCAATGAGCGGGCAGGAAAATTTCAGTTATTTTCTTATCCGCCGATAATATTTATGAAATCCATAAGAAATTAAGAGGACTACAATATGGCGTCTTTTCCCATTCCCGGTATCGGCGGCTCCGGAATACCTTTTGATACGATGCTCGCGAGTCTTGAGGCTGCAGAGAGCAAAAAACTCAATCCCTATCTGCAAAAGCAGCAAAAATATAACAGTCAGATCTCAACGTGGGGTAAAATTTCAGGCTCGCTGGATACTATTAAAACAAACCTTGAAAAGCTTCAGGACGAAGGTTTCAATGGCGTGAGCGTGGGCACCAATACAACCTTCAAAGCCACCGCGCAGAAAGGTGCCGTACCCAACAGCTATTCTGTGGTGGTAAAGCAGCTCGCAAAATCCCATAAAGTAGGCTCGTCTCATCAGAACAGCAGAGATCAGGACCTGGCAACAAACCCCTCGACCATAACTATCAAAACCGGTGATGGTAAGGAAATGAAAATAGACCTGCCTGCAGACCAGACGTCGCTTGAGGAGATTGCAAAAAAGATCAATGACAAAAATGGTAACGTATCTGCATCCGTTATAGCTGTAGGAGCGGATAAGCATCAGTTGGTACTGTCTTCGAAAAAGACCGGTGAGGATGGAAAAATCACGGTCAATGTTGATGGCGACAAAACTCTTCAAAATGCCCTGCAATATGACCCGAGTAAGACCGGTGCACCAGATGACTCCAAAGCAGGCCAGCTCACCCCTCCTGAAAATGCCATTTTTTGGCTGGATGGTCAGGAAATTCAGCGCTCCGGTAACACAATTTCAGACGCTATTCCGGGCATTACTCTGGAACTGCGCGAGGTATCTGCAAAAAACCCGGATGGCTCAATAAACGATAAAGATAATGTAGAATATTATAAGGCTGAAACCCTTTCAGTCACCGCAGATACGTCTAAAGTCAAAAGTCTGATAGAGGGGTTTGTTGAAGCTTACAACAGCTATCTTTCTGCCGCCGCCAGCGCAACTAATTATGTTGAACCGGAAAAAACCACCGGCGATGAGCTCGCACAGCCCAGCGATGCCAACGGCGCACTGCTCGGTGACGGTATACTGAGGCGCCTCACCAGCCAGATGAAAGCGATCATCGGAAAAGACTACAGTGAAACCAGCGATATGTTCCAGACCCTTGGCAAGCTTGGTATTTCAGTAAGTTTTGAGGACAGCAAAGAGGGTGGCGCTGTAACCGGCAAGCTGAAAATTGACAGTAAAAAGCTTGATGAAGCCCTGAAAGACCATCCCGAAGAGGTTGAAGCTCTTTTTCTGGGGGCCGGAACTGATGGCGGCATCAAAGCAGAAATGGACGAACTGTTTAAAAGCTATCTGGGTGATAAAGAGTCATCCATCAAAACAGACGGTACCATTGCTGATTCCATTAAAGGGCTCAAAGAGCAGGAAAGCCGTGTCGAAAAACAGATTGCCAGTATGGAAAAGCGCATTGAAGAGAGCCTTGACCGCAGCCGCAAAGAGTTTCAGCGACTGGATCAGGCCATCTCACAGATGAACAACCTCAGCAATTCGCTTCAGTCTGCACTCGCAGGTATCATGTAATTAACTTTATGTCGGGCAGCAGGGCTGCCCGCAGGACGGAGTCATGTATAGTAATACAGGCAAAAATGCCTACTCAGCCGTATCTCTGGACAGTGAGATTGCCGGAGCTACCCCACACCAGCTTATTACACTTTTATACGATGGCGCGATTAATGCCATGCGGCGTGCTGAAATTTATTTCAGAACCGGCGATATCGCACGCCGCGGTGAAATGATTTCCCGTGCTATTGCTATCATCGACAGTGGTCTGCGTGCAGCGCTCGATCACGAGGTGGGCGGCGAAATTTCAGCAAGACTTGAGATGCTTTACGAATACATTTCGCGTCGCCTGCTCCACGTAAACCTCAATAAATCGGCCGAAGAACTGCCACACCTCATTAACCTGATGAGCGATATGGCAGATACCTGGAAGAGCATTGATCCGCAGCGCAGACAGGTAAACCATGTCCCATAACGCTCTGTCTCAGTCGGAAGACCTTCTTGCCAGCAGCACACAGCTGCTGGCGTTTGCCAGCGCAGAAGACTGGGCGAATTTTGGCGAACTGATGCCGGAATATATGCTCAGACTTCAGGCACTCTGTGATACCTGCTTACCCCTCAATGACCCCGATGTGCAGGCACGGATAATGCCGGCTATGCAGCGACTTCGGGCGCAGCACGAAACTATTATCAGCCATGCCCGCAAGCGTCGCGATGCACTCAGTCACGCTATGACCTCCCTGAAAAAATCCCGAGCAACCGCCCGCGCCTATAATGAGTTTTAATCACGGTCCCGATAAATGTAAAAAAACCCGCCTTGCGGCGGGTTAAGTGCTACATGATAACGACAGAAGAGGGACTAAATACTTATATTATACCTGTGACCGGTTAAGCCCTGTGCGGACTCACCCGCTGAACCATACAGCGTGGCGGTTTTATCCACATGCTCAACCACCTTTTTGCGGTGGGCATTTTTCTGCATATGGTCATTCAGCAGCGACTCAACCTTGTGATTCAGGTCTTTAGTGCTTTTTACTTTTTCATTTATCTGGTGCCAGCAGTGAAACAGTTTCACCTGTCCGGGATAGGGGGCCGAAACAGCTGAAAGCTGTTCCTGCTGGCGTCGTAAATCGTCATAGTATTGTATTGCAGACAGAAGCTGACTTTTGCTGTCCGTCAGTACCTGAAGAGAAACAGGATTAATAGAGGCTCTGCCGAGCTGGCTGACTTCTTCAAGCATAATGGCCTCCAGTTCTTCCAGAGACGTTTTAATCTGGGTCAGTATCGGGTACAACTTATTCATATCCTGATGAAGCCTTGCTGTTGTTAAAACTGAAAAATGTCCCTGAGCAGGGCATTCGCGATTTTTTCAGGCTCAACAGGCAGCTCACCCGCCTGCAGAGCTGTACGGATTCTGGCAACACGCGCATAGTCAATGTCCTGACTGTCATCAGACCGTATCATATTCGTCAGTCTGCTCAGGGTAACATCGCTCTTGTTCGTGCTTGTCGCTCTGGGCTGACCGGCAACGTTCTCATGCTGGCCAGCAGCGCGGGTACGAATGTCATGGCCGGTAGCCGGAGTGGTAATACCTGCCAGAGGCAGGCTGCTGCTGTCAATGCTCATAGTTATCCTCGCCGGTTAGGGCCTCGTTCAGATGCTTATACAGTTCTAATCGGAGCTTCCGGAAAAAACTAAAATTATTCCTGTAATAAAACCAGAACCCGCCCGTCCTTATCAACTGTTCCGCTCACGATGTGCCCGGAAGAGGTTTTTATTTTCACTTTTTCATCCACTGCCGCATTGTTCAGTGCGCGTCCCTGACTACGGATGCGGAATCCCTGGCCCGATGTTACAACTTCAACCTGCTGGCCGGCGCGAAGTCTCCACTGCTTTCGCAGATAATTCATCAGAACAGGCGTTCCTGCACTGACAGCACGTGTCAGCCGCTGGCCTACAATCTGCTCCGGCATGAATGCCAGCCCTGCCGGTTTATCATCCAGTGATCCTGTATCAGGTTCAATATCACTACGCTGTATTATCTGACCTCCGGGCAGATCCCGCCTTACTTTCCAGTAAGTTCCTTTTGCATGGATTTCAGCAGGCAGATAAACATTACGCTTCCCGCACCGGGCAAGCACGGTGCGCCTGCCGGTAAGCCGTTTGTCATTTCCCTTGATACTGAGCTCTGGTGAGGCACAGAGCGTTGCAATCTGTTCAGGGGTGGCATGCAGAGTAATCGTCCGCACCACATCGTCTGAAGACACACCCGGACCAGCAAGCAGAGCATTCAGACGGATTGTCAGTGTGGTTTCACTGATATTATTAACAGGCATGCTTGCCTGTGCCCATGCTGATAAAGCAAGCGTAAGCAATCCGGGCAGCATGCGGTAAATAAGCTGCATAATTTCCTCTGGTATTTACAATAAATCTATTTTGTCTGACTAAATTATATCCACATTGCTCAGTGGTTGATTGTTTTTAATGGCGCCATCTTTGTCAGCTATTGACTGATTAATCGCGAAAACTATTTGCAGCAAATTATTAAGTCCACAATTGCGCTTATTTCTGTCAGCTCTTTTCAGTGTGATATTTCATCAGTGCTGTCTACACTATCGCGGTTTCAATACTGACAGGCAGGAGTCTCAGTAAATGATAAATAAGCTCGATGAAGCTTTTCGTTTTCAGCAGCAGGCATTAAATCTGCTCTCACATCGTCAGGATGTGCTGGCTTCAAATATTGCTAATGCAGATACGCCAGGTTATCTGGCCCGCGATATTAACTTTTCAGAACAGCTGAAAAACGCCATGAACAGTAATGCAGCGAAATCACCGGTGACACTGAACGCGACGTCTGACAGACATTTTGCGGGCAGCGCAGTGCCATTTGATGACCCGGACCTGTTGTACCGCATACCCGATCAATCCAGTGCTGACGGCAATACGGTTGATATGGATCACGAGCGGGTAAACTTCGCTGACAATGCCATGAAATATCAGTCTGGCCTGACATTCCTGGGCGCGGATATAAAAAAAATGATGTCAGTACTGACCCAGGGGTAAGGGATCATGTCGTTATTAAACATATTTGATATTTCAGGTTCGGCTATGGCCGCCCAGTCAAGGCGGCTTAACGTCAGCGCAAGCAATATGGCCAACGCTGACAGTGTGGCCGGCCCTGACGGGGAACCTTACCGTGCGCATCAGGTGGTATTCGAAGCTGATACCGGCCCGGAAGGAACAGGTGGGGTGAAAGTTACTGAAGTTGTTGAGAGCGCAGAGCCTGCTCGCCTGCTCTACGAGCCCGGTCATCCACTCGCAGATGAACAGGGGTATGTCCGGATGCCAAACGTCAATGTGGTCAGCGAAATGGTCAATACCATCTCAGCATCGCGCAGTTATCAGGCCAACGTCGAAGTGATGAACTCAGCCAAATTACTGATGCAGAAAACGTTAATGCTCGGACAATAAGGAAAAAATACATGGTTGCTCCACTAAACAGTACCCGCAGCACAGACAGTGGCTATGGAACGGGTAACAGTGCTGCTGATTTGTCAGACAGCTTTATGAAGCTGCTCGTGGCACAGATGCAGAATCAGGACCCCACCAACCCCATGGATAACAACCAGCTCACCGCCCAGCTGGCGCAGTTTAATACAGCAGCTGGTGTTGAGAAGCTTAACTATTCCATGGCGAGAGTGCAGGACTTTATGTTGCAGCTCGGCAGTATGAGTACCGCCTCATGGGTGGGTCGCCACGTTCTGATTGACGGCGAGCCTGAAATTACCCCTGTGCCGACCCCCCGCGGCGACAGCGCAGGGTCAGAAAACTTTAGTTTCCTGCTGGACGGTGAGGCCGAAACGGTGACCGTGACGCTCACCGACAGTGACGGTAACGCGTACACCGCAGAACTGAAGAACGTGAGCAAAGGCGTTCAGACATACAGCTTTGAAGACCTGACAAACTTCAAACCCGTCGCTCCCGCCCCTGACACCACTTACAGCCTCTCTTTTGAGGCCAGTAATTCAGGTGGCGATAAGCCGGAGATTTCAGGACTTATCCAGCGTCAGGTAGAAGGCGTAACCATAACCGCAAACGGACCAATTCTCCATTTGCAGGACCATGACCCGGTCGGCATGACCGATGTGGTAGTTATTCAGAAATAGTCGTAAACATACTTTTTGGGATCAGATTATGAGTTTTTCACAGGGCCTCAGTGGCCTGAATGCTGCATCAAAAGCGCTGGATGTCGTGGGTAACAATATTGCCAACTCCCAGACATACGGTTTTAAAAGCGGATCAATTGCATTTGCCGATATTTTTGCAGGCACAAACGGACTCGGCGTGCAGGTCGCAGGCGTTAATCAGAACTTTGCCGAGGGTGGTCTTGTGACCACTAACCGTAACCTCGATATGGGTATCAGCGGCAAGGGTTTTTTCAGGATGGTAAGTGAAGGCGGCAGCGTCTTTTATGGCCGAAACGGGCAATTCGATCTGGATGCCAGCGGCAACATCATCAATAAAACAAACGGCCTGTTTCTGACCGGTTATCAGGCTACCGGCAATCCGCCCGCTATTCAGCCCGGCTCACCGGTAGGCCCCATCCAGGTGCCCACTGGTGATATGCCACCCGCTGCATCAACGGCAGGCACAATCACAGGCAATCTCGATGCCAGCGATACGAAAATTGCCGGTCCCAGTACCACATTCGATCCGAAAAAGGAGGAAACTTATAACTATACAAGTCAGGTTGAGGCTTATGACAGCCTGGGCAATAAACATACGCTTAAACTTTATTTTGCCCAGGAAACACCCGGTAACTGGGCAGTTCATGCTATAGACGAAACCTCACCGGATACAAGCAATGGTAATAATGGATTCTCATATCTTCCGCTTACCTTTGATCAAAACGGAAATCTCACTAGTAACGGCACGATAAATATTACAGGTGACTCCCTGAATGGCTCCGCGGACCTGAACGTAAATCTCGATTTATCCGGTATGACCAAATTCAGCGGAGAGAATCAGGTCAAACTTGACAAAATTGATGGTCAGTCTGCCGGTAAATACCAGAGCTTCTCTATTGGTGACAGCGGTGAAGTTATTGCGACCTACAGTAACGGTCAGCGACAGACGGTAGCGCAGATTGTACTGGCTGATTTTGCCAACAGCGGCGGCCTTGCAGCTGAAGGCAACAACGTCTGGAGCGAAACGCCACAGTCAGGGCAGCCTTATATTGGTTTGTCTGGATCAGGCAGTTTTGGTGCGATTTCAGGTGGTGCCCTTGAGCAGTCAAACGTGGATTTAGGGCAGGAGATGGTGAACATGATTGTTTATCAGCGTAACTACCAGTCAAATTCACAGACCATCAAAACGCAGTCTGAACTCCTCCAGACGCTGGTTAACATGCGGTAAGGAAAGGTCATGGATCATGTTATTTACACGGCCATGAGCGCAGCCAACGGCGCGCTTAACCGTCAGGCTGTGACAGCCGGCAATCTGGCTAACAGTTCAACGACAGGATTCCGTGCACAGCTGTCAGCGTTTCGTGCAGTCCCGGTTGAAGGCGACACGCTGCAGACGCGCACGCTGGTGGTGGAGTCCACGCCCGGACATGACGCTACCCCGGGGCCCGTTATGCGTACCGGTCGCAGCCTTGATGTTGCAATGCCGCAGGATGGATGGCTTGCCGTCATGTTGCCTGACGGCACTGAAGCTTATACCCGCAACGGTGCGATTGAATCAGACAGTCAGGGAACGCTTTCAGTGACCGGCCGGCCACTGATGGGCGAGGGCGGGCCACTTGTGGCGCCGCCACAGGCAAACCTTACTATCGCTCCGGATGGCACGGTTTCCGCTCTGGGAGCAGGAGATGACCCTTCCGCTGTCACTCCGGTTGGCCGCCTGAAAATGGTCAGCGCACCAATGAATGCGTTGCGACACGGTGATGACGGACTTTTCTATCCGGCAAACGGCAATCCTCTGGCACGGGCGGACGGCCTGCGGCTAGAAGCTGAATCGCTTGAGGGCAGCAACGTCAGTCCCGTGAAAGCCATGACCGAAATGATTGCCAGCTCCCGCGGGTTTGAAATGAACATGAAAGTGATTCGTACCGCCGACGAAAACGATCAGAAAGCTAATCAGTTGTTAAGCGTGAGCTGAGCCTCACCAGGAGTTACATCATGATCCGTTCTTTATGGATTGCTAAAACCGGTCTTGAAGCGCAGCAGACCAATATGGACGTTATTTCAAATAACCTGGCAAACGTCAATACCAATGGCTTTAAACGCCAGCGTGCAGTTTTCCAGGACCTGCTTTATCAGACCATGCGCCAGCCTGGTGCACAGGCGTCTGAACAGACCACGCTGCCAAGCGGATTGCAGCTGGGTACCGGGGTTCGCCCGGTGTCCACACAGCGGATCCACACGCAGGGGGGCTTTAATCAGACCGGCAACGAAACGGATGTTGCTATTGAAGGTAAAGGCTTTTTTCAGGTTCAGTTGCCTGACGGCAGCATGGCTTATACCCGAGACGGACATTTTGACAAAAATGAAAACGGTCAGCTGGTTAATGCCGAAGGCCATCCTGTTCAGCCTGGTATCGTTATTCCGGCTGATGCCAAAGACTTGCAGATAAGCGCTGACGGTATCGTCAGTGTGACCATGGCAGGACAGGCGCAGCCTCAGCAAATCGGGCAACTGACTCTGGCAACTTTTGTTAACGAGGCAGGGCTGGAAAGTGTGGGCGGGAATCTTTACCGGGAAACACAGTCCTCGGGTGCGCCTAATGAGCTCAATCCCGGAATGGAAGATGCCGGCACGCTTAAACAAAGCTATATCGAGACGTCCAACGTCAATGTGGCTGAAGAACTGGTAAGTATGATCCAGGTTCAGCGTGCCTATGAAATTAACAGTAAAGCGGTCTCAGCATCAGACCAGATGCTGCAACGCCTCTCACAGTTGTAATGGACTCCTGTCCGGCCTCAATGCAGGCCGGACGATTCAGTGATAAAGAGATGAAAAGACAATCAGTGTACTCAACCCGTCTTAAGCGGCGTCTTGCATTGCTGGCAGCCCCGGTACTGCTGAGCGGCTGCGCGCATATCATGCAGAAACCGCTGGTCGACGGGCCAACCTCAGCTGAACCTTTACCGATGGCACTGGCTGCGAGTCATGGGTCTTTATTTCAGGCAGGTCAGGCCATGAACTATGGCTATCAGCCGTTGTTTGAAGATCGCCGGCCGCGCAATGTGGGTGATACCCTCACCATCCTGCTGCAGGAGAATGTGAGCGCAAGCAAAAGCTCCTCTGCCAGCGCTAACCGTAATGGTTCCGCAGACCTGGGCATAACGACCCTGCCACCTCGCCTGAAAAATCTGCTGGGTGAAAGCATCGGACCATTTGAAGCCAGCGGCCAGAATGACTTTTCAGGCAAAGGCGGCGCGGCAGCCCGGAATACATTCACCGGCACGATCACCGTATCTGTCAGTCAGCTGCTGCCCAATGGCAACTTACGTGTAGTGGGCGAAAAACAGATAGCTATCAATCAGGGAACTGAGTTTATCCGTTTTTCCGGCGTGGTTAATCCGCGCACGATCAGCGGCAGCAACACGGTTTCCTCAACGCAGGTAGCGGATGCCCGGATCGAATATATCGGCAATGGCTATATAAACGAAGCACAAAATATGGGCTGGTTACAGCGCCTGTTCCTTAACCTTTCTCCATTCTGATATCTTATGAAAAAAGAAAAAATCATTATGATAATCAGTGCATTGTTCATGAGCATTGTGCTGAGTATCCCTAATCTATCCCATGCTGAGCGGATCCGCGATCTGGTTACAGTAGAAGGCGTCCGTCCCAATGCGCTGATGGGTTATGGCATTGTGGTAGGTCTTGACGGAACCGGTGACCAGACCATGCAGGCTCCGTTTACCGGGCAAAGCCTGAATAATATGCTTTCTCAGCTTGGTATCACTGTTCCTCCCGGAACTAATATGCAGCTCAAGAACATCGCGGCGGTCATGGTGACCGCAGAGCTGCCACCTTTTGCACATGCCGGTGACAGGATTGACGTGGTTGTATCCTCTCTTGGCAATGCAAAAAGTCTGCGGGGGGGGACGCTGCTAATGACGCCGCTTAAGGGGCTTGATAATCAGATCTATGCAGTAGCTCAGGGTAATGTGCTGATATCCGGTGCCGGCGCACAGTCTGGTGGTTCACGGGTGCAGGTCAATCAGCTCAACGGCGGTCGTATTAGCGGCGGTGCAATGGTTGAGCGCGAAGTGCCAAATGATTTTGCCAGTCAGAATGTGGTGCGTCTGCAGCTCAGTGAGTCTGACTTTTCACTGGCGCAGACTATCAGTGATGCCATTAATAGCCGGTACAGCGGTGGCGGAGTCGCGGTGGCAGAAGATGCGCGTACGGTACGCCTGTTTGCGCCTGCTGATGCTGCATCCCGGGTACGCTTTCTGGCAACCGTGCAGGACATTCCGGTGAGCGTGGCCGTTCAGGATGCCCGGGTTATTGTAAATTCACGTAACGGGTCGGTTGTCATGAACCGCCATGTCACGCTGGATGCCTGCGCAGTAGCACATGGGGCTCTGTCTGTTGAAATCGCACAAAACAGTACGGTAAGCCAGCCCGATACACCGTTTGCGGGCGGTGAAACGGTAGTGCTTCCGCAGAATACCGTTACGGTCAGAGACGGTGGCGGGGCAGTGCAGAATGTTCGCACCAGCACTGACCTTAATGCCGTTGTCCGTGCCCTGAATAACCTGGGGGCAACGCCCAATGAGCTGATGGCTGTACTTGAAGCAATGAAAAACGCAGGTTGTCTGCGTGCGAAACTGGAGATCAACTGATGAATGAGCTTGATCGTTTCCGGGGAGCGGCCTTTGATATCCGCTCTCTGGATGGGCTCAGACGCGAAGCAAAACGGGCATCGCCAGGCGCTCTCAGGGCGGCTGCACAGCAGCTTGAGGCTGTATTTGTACAGATGATGATGAAAAGCATGCGCGATGCCACCTTCAAAGATGATCTGCTGCACAGTCAGTCATCTGACATGTTCACATCAATGCATGACGAGCAGGTAGCGCAGAATATTGCAGCAGGAGGGCAGCTCGGCTTCGCCGATCTTATCGTACGGCAGGCCGGCGGTGATGTAACACCTGCAGTCATCAATACACCACCACGTGAGCCTTTTTCATTGTCACGTAATATTCACGCCCGCACCGCCACAGGTCCGCTCAGACTGCCGGCACCGGTGGATTTTACGCCAGCAGGGAAGAGCTCTGATAATTTTATCCGGCAACTTATCCGACCGGCAAAAGTGGCGGCGCAGCAAAGCGGCGTGCATCCTCATCTCATTCTTGCGCAGGCTGCGCTGGAATCCGGCTGGGGACGCAGAGAAATAACCACATCTGAGGGAAAACCCAGCCATAACCTTTTTGGTATAAAAGCTACTGGTAACTGGCAGGGAAAAACCACAGAAATTACGACCACTGAATATGTTAATGGCGTAAAACATAAGGTCCGGGCGGCCTTTCGTGTGTATGAGTCTTACGAACATGCACTCTCAGACTATGCAAAGCTGCTGACTAATAATCCGCGCTACCAGCGTGTACTGAATTCTGAAAACCCGGAAATGGGAGCCAGAGCCCTCCAGGAAAGCGGTTATGCAACAGATCCTGCTTATGCCAGCAAGCTCATCAGTATTATCCATAAAATCAAAGGCAGCATTCAGCAGGGTGCTTCAGCTTACGGGAATGACCTGTCGAAAATATTTTGAGTATTTGTTTCAGATAATCTCAAAATCACCGATGAAATAATCAGGGCATAAAATACTGACCCGGCATCCGGTGTCGGGCCGTCAACAACGGATGGCGTTAAACGCGTATGAATAACTTGTTTAATCTTGCTAAAAGCGGACTTAGCACAGCACAGTCTGCGCTGAGCATTGTCGGCAGTAACCTGACTAATGGTATGTCACCTTCCTACAGTCGTCGTGACATTATCATCGGCGAATCCGGCGGACTGACCACCAGTAACGGCTTTTACGGATATGGGGCAGTGGTCAGGGGCGTTGAGCGCGCCTATGACGCATTCGCCAGTTCGCAGCTTCGGACCTCTGTCTCTGTGTGGTCCGCACTGGACGCGCGTAACGAGCAGCTCAGCGATATCGATAATATGCTGGGCGATGAATCTGACAACGTTTCTGTTTCTCTGGGCAACCTGTTCAAAGCGATGTCCACGCTCAGTGACAACCCATCAGACAGTGCGTCACGATCTGCCGTATTCAACAGTATTGGCGCGCTGACCCAGCGTTTTAATGAAAGTGGCAAGCGACTGAGTGGGCTGGAAAAAAGCACTAACACACAAATTGAGCAAACGGTAAAAGATATTAACTCTACCACTGAACAGCTGGCTGAAATCAACCAGCAGCTCGAGCGGATTCAGGCACAGAACGGCTCTGTGCCTGCTGATTTGCTCGATCAGCGTGATGAGCTTCTCGAGAGTCTTGGCGGGCAGATAGGTATTGAGGTCAGTGAAAACAAAATCACAGGGCGGGTTGATGTAACCCTGGCTGATGGCCGTCCACTGGTCTCGGGAGAGCAGGCTTATCGCTTTTCTGCCGGCCCGTCTTCAGCTGATCCAGGAAAAACAACCGTTTCATACATTGGCAGCGATGGCAAGGCAACCGAGCTCGATGAAAGCCGGATAACTAAAGGCCGGCTGGCCGGGCTGTTCATATTCCGTAATGAGGACCTCGTCACAGCACGCAATGAGCTCAATGAAATGGCTTTCATGATGGCAAGCCGCATGAATCAGGAGCATAAACTTGGCGTCGACAAAACCGGAAATGCGGGCAAAGAAATTTTTAACCTGCCTGACCCAAAGGCTATAGGCAATTTTAACAATCAGGGCAGCGGTGCCTTCAGCAGTATTAAGGTTGATGATTACTCGAAAGTCAAATCTCAGGATTACACGATCAGTTTCGATGGCACAAACTGGACAGTGACCGACGCCTCAGGAAATCAGCAAGCAGCCTTACCGGGGCAGGAGCTCACCTTCGACGGGATCAAAGTCGATACAACCGGCATGAGTCCGTCTCCGGGGGACAATTTTACACTCAACCCTATGGCAGGTATGGCAGAAGGTATTAGTCGTCACCTCACGGATGCTGACCAGATTGCCGTAGCCAAAACGCATGGCGCCCCAGGCGACAATGAAAACATCAAGGCACTGCTGCAAATCCAGAATGAAAAACTCATTAAAGGAGATACGCTGACCGGTGCCTATACCCGCCTTGTCGGTACCATCGGAGCCAGTGCAAAGTCAGTACAGTCAGGCCTTAAATCAGCCGCTACTGATCTCGAAACAAAATACAACACCAAGCAGGCTCTTTCTGGTGTTGATATGAATGAAGAGATGGTCAACATGCAGATGTTCATGCAGTACTACCAGGCTAACAGCCAGATCCTGCAGACTGCCACGACGCTCTTCGATACGCTGCTAACTATTAGATAAAGGTAAAAACGATGCGGATAAGCACCCTTTATATGTTTAAGCAAAGCGCGGAGAGTATGTCGAAGCGCGTTAGTGAAAACAATGAGGTCTACATGAAACTCTCTTCCGGAAAAACGCTGCTTCGTGCATCAGATGATCCGCAGGGAGCAACAGATGCCATTCGCTATCAGGATGCGCTTTCGCAGCTTGAGCTTTACAGTGATGCACGTTCACGTATGCGCGGCACCCTGCAGCATGAAGAAAACATTCTAAATGGCGTAAACGCCCTCTATGCAACGCTGAATGAAAAAGCGGTTGCGGCGGGAAATATTCAAGACGGACAAAATGAAGTAAGTCATGCACTGGCTGCTGAAATAAAGGGACTCCGGGACAATCTGCTTGATCTCGCGAATAACCGCGACAGCAGCGGGCGCTATATTTTTGCCGGATATATGACAGACAAAGAGGCCTTTGATGATAAGGGTGATTATCAGGGCGGCAGGGACGTACAAACACAGTCAGTAGCAGAGGGCACAGAAATGCCGTCTGGCCATCTGGGCAGCGAAGTTTTCTATGTGGGTAGTAATAGTATTTTCTCAGTTGTAGATAAGGCTCTGGAAGAGCTGAACAAAACGCCTGTTGATAAAAGTACTCTTGGCCCGGCTATTGAAAATCTTATGGAAAATCTCAGTAGCGGACTGGAAAAAGTCGGAAAGGCTCAGGCCGAAATCGGCACAAATCTTCAGCAACTGGACGCACTTGATACAAATGGCGACGTGCTGATTAGAGATACGATTGAAAAAGTAGAGAATGCAATCGGCTCCGATTATGAAACGATGACCTCATTAATAATGGACTCAAAAATGTCTGAATTTGCACTGAATGCTTCAATGATGGTATTTCAGTCAATGCAGAAAATGAACTTATTTAATCGTTAAACTTTTCCCTTTAATCCCATTCCAGGAGCGCCTGCTGAGTATAATGCACGGCAGGCAGATATCTATGTTAAAAAAAATAAAGATTTACACCGGTATCAGTGCCATTATTTTCATGTTCACGCTTTCGCTGCTGGCGCTGACGTGTTATTCAGTGTTTAACTCACTGGGAACTAACGCAAATTTTAAACGTATTCTCGTTGCTTCTGATAACAATGAGCAGATGAGGGATGCTGCCTATAACATTTCAGCGGTTATGGCTAATACCAATGGTTTGATGCTGCAGTCAATGCTCGGGCAGCCCGTATCCAGAGAACTTTCAGAGCACACCCGCAACGTCCTCGTAAAAGCACGTGGTAATATGGACGCTTTTCTGGCGTCACCTTTTAACACCGAGGATGAAAAGAGTGCGGCTGAAGAAATCAGTATGGCCTTTGATAATATTTATCAGGTGGCACAGCGCCGGTTTGATTACCTGAGCAATCCACAGGACTATAAAGGTTCTCTTGAAAATGACATGCAGCTGCGCTCAGCGCTGCGGGAAAAAATCGGGCGCTACGCTGAAGTATCAAAGCATAATAGTCAGAGCTATATCAGTGAGGCTGAACGCGACAACTTTATCATGCTCGTTACGGGCTGCATTGTAGTTATCATATCCCTGATCCTGTTGATAGGAGTTCGGTTCTGGCTTCGCCAGGCACTGGTGCGTCGCATGGAAAGCACAATTGAAATTCTGAGACGCGTTGCTTCAGGCGACCTCAGCAGGACAATTGAGGTCAGCAGTGATAATGAAATTGGAAAAATGCTGCGTGAACTGGAATCCATGCGTAATACGCTGACCGATACTATTTTTGGCATCCGTCAGAGCGTACTTACCATCCATGCCAGCGCGCAGGAAATTTCCAGCGGTAATAATGATCTTTCTTCACGTACTGAAGAGCAGGCTTCTGCACTCCAGCAGACAGCCGCCAGTATGGAGCAAATCAAGACAACGGTTCGTCAGAATGCCGACAATGCACATACTGCAAAACAGCTGGCTGAGAGTGCAAGTGGCAATGCTCAGCAGGGCGGTGATGCCATGAAGAATCTGGAAGAGATCATGGACTTGATTTCCAACAGCTCTCGCCAGATTGCCGATATCAATGGTGTTATCGACAGTATCGCTAATCAGACGAATATTCTGGCCCTGAATGCCGCTGTCGAAGCTGCTCGTGCAGGTGAACAGGGACGTGGTTTTGCGGTAGTAGCAGAAGAAGTCCGTAATTTGGCGCGGCGCAGTGCAGAAGCTGCAAAGGAAATTAATCAGCTTATCAATAACTGTGTCAGTAATATGGATGTTGGTTCACGCCAGGTTAAACAGGCTACCGTAATCATGGATGATATTGTGACCTCTGTTGCACAGGTCACGCAGATTATGGGTGAGATTACTTCAGCATCAGACGAGCAGAGTGCCGGAATTAATCAGATTTCACAGGCGGTCAATGAAATGGATCTGGTAACACAGCAAAATGCAGCCATGGTAGAAGAAGCCGCTATGGCAGCACGCGATCTGGAGATTCAGACAGATACACTCGATAAACTGGTAGGGCAGTTTGAACTTGATACCGATCAACGTTCAGACAAAAGTGTATTATCACAGGATAAAATTCCTGATCGTCAGCTTATTGCGCCCGTCACATCAAAAAACACTGAGTGGGAAACCTTTTAATACACCAACTTTATCTGTAATCCAGTATTCATTCTTCAGCGCTAACGCCAGACTCAAAATAGCAGATTAGATATTTTTGTAATAGCTTATTGCGCTATTCGATCTCTCCTGACCATCGGATAATAGGTGGCTGAAATTCAGGTGGGGGATGAAGTGGACGGGATATATACCGCTGAAGGCATTAAAGATAAAGAATCATTGTGGGCTGGTTTTTACTACCTTGTCCGGAAGGAGGCTTTGAAATTTCATAGGCGCCTTCCGGCAAGTGTAGAACTGGACGATTTGATTCAGGCCGGAGCAATAGGGTTCCTGGGGGCAATTGAGAATTATGATCCTAAAAAAGGGGTAACTCTCAGCGCCTGGATTACGCAACGTGTTCGATGGGCATTTCTTGATGAATTACGAGAAAGAGACTGGGTTCCACGTCGTGTAAGAACGCATTCCCGGGAAATTGTTTCTGTTATACAGAAAATTGAACAGGAGATGGGCAGAGAGGCAACAGAAACTGAAATTGCTCAGGAAATGGGTATTTCACTGAGTGAGCTACAAAAAATTCTATCGGATAATAACTCCAGTCAGATTTATTCTATAGAAGAGTTGCAGGAAAATTATGATGATTCTTGGGAAAGCAGCGGCAATGAGCAGGAGTGTCTTGACCCGTTCAACGAGGCTTTCAGAGAAAATATCACGAATGTACTTGCAAAGCACATTACTTTCCTGCCCGAACGTGAGCAGCGGATACTACAGCTGTATTATCAGCATGATCTGAATATGAAAGAAATTTCTCTTATTCTTGATCTTACTGAAACCCGGATAAGCCAGTTGCATAGTCTTGCAATAAAGAGATTACGTAGTCGCTTAGATCAGGAAAAATTTGCCTAACAAAGCTGTAACATAATTAAGTTAAACTCAGTGTTAATCTGAGAATCTTCTTAAGATTTCCGGGATTAAGAAGGTTTAACAACCATTTAAGTTGATGCAGATCAAGGAATTAACGTATTTAATTCGAAGTGGGAATTTTCTGGTGTGTTGTTCAGGAAATTTCTTACGGTTATGATTTTTCCACTTCCGGAGACAGCATTCTTCATGCAGATCATACAGCATCATTATTCTGCCCCCTTTGGGCGGAGATGCAGAATGTTTTGCTATGTGTAATGGAAGCTGTATCCGTAGCTGGATTTGTTTTAACTGTTACTTCTTATAATATTTATACGTTGAGGTGTATTGCCATGTCTGTTTCAAATGAATATTTGCAGGATATCCACAATATAAATCTGTCTTATCTCCTTCTTGCACAGCGTCTCATTCGGCAGGATAAATTTGCTGCAGGTTTTCGTCTCGGTCTGACCGAGGCAACTTTAGATAATCTAAAAGAGTTATCGTTGCCTCAATTAATGAAGCTGGCATTCACAAATCAGCTTATTTGTCGTCTGCGCGTAGATAATGAAGTTGTCATTGAAAAACTGACAAAAGACTCGCGCATTGAAGCCTTACAGCAGGTACATACCGGCATTATTCTGTCTACGGAGCTGCTCAATGCAATCAGTGAAGAGCAGCCTGTCGAGGAAAAAAGGAGTGAATGGGATGTGCGATAAAAGTCTGTTGCAGGATATTTATCAGACTCAAATTGCTGTTGAGTTAATTTCACTCGGTGCGAGAATGCAGGTGCTGGAAACAGAAACAACTTTAAGTCGTCGTCGACTGCTTGGGTTGTATAAGGAGCTTCGTGGTAATCCGCCACCAAAAGGAATGCTTCCATTTTCAGAAGACTGGTTTATGTCGTGGGAGCAGAATATTCATTCTTCAATGTTTTACAATATTTATCTTTATCTGAAGAAAACAGAAAATGGTCGACCAATTGAAATTTTAATGAAGGCATACCGATTATATCTGGAGCAGTGTTGCCCTGAACCTGCAGATAAAATCGTACTCGATCTGACACGCGCATGGACGCTTATTCGTTTTATTGATTGTGGAATTATTACCCGTAAAACATGTTGTGTTTGTCAGGGGGGGTTTGTGGTAACCGTGGAATCAGTAAAACACCCGTTTACCTGCAGTCTGTGCAGTCCGCCTTCAAGGGCACTGAAGAAATCAAAGGTGTCCCTGATAGCACAGGAGCCGGTACAGGCTGTGTGCTGACAGGCCCTGAATACCTTATTACTGTACATATTATGTAAATGACGCTTCGCAAGCAGCACGATTTATGTCGTGCTGCTTTAATTCGTTAAGGGAGGTTTTGTGCTGGTTATTATTGGCTATTGCATTGTTATTGCCACCGTTTTTGGCGGTTTTTATATTTCTGGCGGCAACCTCGCTGCTCTGTTTCAGCCGATAGAATTACTCATCATCGGTGGTGCCGGGTTGGGTGCTTTTATCGTAGGAAATAACATCAAAGCGCTCAAAGCAACGGGTAAAGCGCTGGTTAAACTGATCGTGGGTAAACGATATAACAAAGCTATTTATATGGACCTGATGGCTCTTTTGTTCTTACTTCTTTCAAAAAGTCGCATCCATGGCCTGATGTCACTTGAAAAAGATATCGAAGATCCTAAAAACAGTGAAATCTTCAGCGCCTATCCCCGGCTGCTCAACGATCCGGTACTCAGCACATTTATTCTGGATTACTTTCGCCTGATGATAGGCGGCAGCATGAATGCACATGAAATAGAAGCGCTGATGGATGAAGAAATTGAAACCTGCGAAGAAGAACTTGAGGTTCCTGCTAGCAGTCTTAACAACGTTGGCGACGCTTTTCCAGCGTTTGGCATTGTCGCCGCTGTCATGGGCGTTGTTAATGCGCTTGCCGCAGCAGATCGGCCGGCAGCAGAACTTGGTGAGCTCATCGCTCATGCTATGGTTGGAACGTTTCTCGGTATCCTTATTGCCTACGGATTTATTCTTCCGCTGGCCACTTTATTGCGTCAGAAAAGTTCCGATCAGGTAAAAATCCTGCAGTGTATCAAAGTTACGCTTCTGTCAAGCTTAAACGGTTACGCCCCTCAGATAGCGGTAGAATTTGGTCGTAAAACTATATACACAAATGACCGGCCGTCTTTTGAGGAACTTGAAAAACATGTGCATGAGGTCAAGTCAGTAGGCAAAAGCAAAGACTCGTCAGCGGACGCGATGGCATGAAAACCAACACTCGGATTATCATTTCCCGCAAACGTGGCAGGAAAAAGCACACTCATCATGGAGGAACCTGGAAAATTGCCTATGCCGATTTTATGACGGCCATGATGGCTTTCTTTCTGGTCATGTGGCTGTTGTCTCAGTCCAGCGAAATGGATAAGCAGCAGATTGCCGGATATTTTTCTGCTCCACTCAACCCGGCTCTGGCCAGAGGGAACCGGACAAGTCTCAGTGACAGTGTAATTCCAGGCGGCGGGGCAGATCCGGTAAGACAACATGGTGAAGTAAACCGAAGCCAGGTCGTACCAGGTAAGCGCATCTTGATGGCTGATAATCTTAGGCACGCTAAGCGCAAACTGCAACACATGATTGAAACCGACCCGCGATTAAATAATTTCAAATCAAACCTGATGCTTACTCTGACCAACGATGGTTTATTGATACAGATCACCGATTCTCAGCAGCGTCCGATGTTCAGTCTGGGCAGTGAAATGCCCGAATCTTATATGAATGGCATATTACAGGCGATTGTACCCTTACTTAAAGAGCTGCCTAACAAAATAAGCCTGACAGGACATACCGATGCATTGCCCTATTCAGGCGGAGTGGGCGGGTACAGCAACTGGGAGCTTTCGGCAGGGCGCGCTAACGCTGTACGGCGAGTGCTGGTAAATAGCGGCCTGGATGATAATCGCATTCTGCGTGTCATCGGCACCGGAAGCCAGATGACACTTGAAAATATAGATAAAGACGATCCACGTAATCGCCGGATAAGTATCCTTGTACTCAGCAGATCAAGAGAAGATGAGATCATGTCTAAAAATGCACTAATCCAAAATATGGAGGCAGGCATCAGTGAAGGTGATGTCAGCCAGGTTCAGGGCTTTACTGATGGAAATTAACGAGTTTTCAGGCGTTTTTTTCAGTGAAGCAGAAGAGCTGCTTGCCGAAATGGAGCAGCAGTTGCTTCAGCTGAATGTAGAAAAACCCGATACAGAAGAGCTAAACGCGATATTCCGTGCCGCGCATTCTCTCAAGGGAGGGGCAGGCACGTTTGGGTTTACCATGCTTCAGCAGACTACACATCTGCTGGAAAACATTCTGGATAACGCCCGAAGCGGTAGCCTCACACTGACAAAAAACCTTATCAATCTGTTTTTACAGGCCAAAGATATTATGCAGGAGCAACTGGAAGCTTATAAAACATCGCAGGAGCCCGATGAAGCAGGTTACATTTACATATCTGAAGCACTTCAGCAAATTGCACTGCAGGATAAGGAATCAGCATTGAAGGATAATGCTGATTCCGGTAACACTCCAGTCAGGAATTCTGCAGAGTCACTGCTGACAGTTTCAATCAAGGATGTTGATGCTGAAGAACAAGTGCTTCTGGAAAACGAGCTTGCTCATCTTGGTGAACTGGTCGACATATCATCAACGAACAGCAGCCTGACTGCCAGGCTTCGGACCAATGCGACTGCGGAGGACATTGTCTGTGTACTCTGTTTCATCCTGGACGAGTCTCAGATAACTGTACAACCTGAAGCAGTGAGTGACACGGCGGGTGGCTGTACTGATATACCAGCTGTTCCGAATAACCCGGCTGTGCAGACCTCGCGAACATCTCCACCCGAAACGGGAAATATTCGTGTTGCAGTGAGTAAAGTGGATCAGATAATCAATCAGGTGGGTGAGCTAATCATAACGCAGGCAATGCTGACAGAGCTCACCAGTCATTCTGAATCTTGTAATAGTGAACTTCTCCGGCAATGTGCGGCACAGCTTGAAAGAAATATCCGTGAGCTTCAGGAGTCAGTGATGTCTGTGCGGATGATGCCTATGGATTATGTATTTAGTCGTTTTCCGCGACTGGTACATGATCTTGGAGCTCGTCTGAATAAAGAAGTTGAATTGATTCTTATTGGTGGCACAGCTGAACTTGATAAGAGTCTTATAGAACGCATCATTGATCCGCTTACTCACCTCGTGCGTAACTCGCTTGATCACGGTATTGAGCCTGTAAATGAGCGAGTTGCAAAAGGAAAACCGGCAATCGGCAAGCTGACTCTTTCTGCAGAGCATCATGGCGGCAATATCATTATTGAAGTGACTGATGATGGTGCCGGGCTTAACAGGGAAAAGATTCTTCAGAAAGCACGGTCTCAGGGAATGAACGTCAGTGACACTCTGAGTGATGAGGAAGTATGGATGCTGATATTCTCAGCAGGTTTTTCTACAGCAGAAAAGGTTACTGACGTTTCCGGCCGCGGTGTTGGGATGGATGTGGTGCGCAGGAATATAAATGCAATGGGAGGACACGTTGATGTTACTTCCAAATTGAATGCCGGCACGACGGTCAGGATCCTTCTGCCGCTTACGCTTGCCATACTTGATGGTATGCTTGTTCAGGTTGCAGACGAGATTTACGTTCTGCCACTGGGTGCCGTTATGGAATCACTGCGACCAACTCCGCAAATGATACGCGGATTTGTGGGAGGAGATCGCCTTCTGCATGTAAGAGGGGAATACCTTCCATTGATCGGGCTGCGTGAGCGTTTCCGGATATCAGGCCCCACTGAAGATGCTGATAATATCGTTGTTATTGTTCAAAGTGCCGGTTATCGCTATGCATTATGTGTCGATCAGTTGATCGGCCAGCAACAGGTTGTTGTTAAAAACCTGGAACAGAATTATCGCAAAGTACAAGGCATCTCTGCTGCCACCATTCTTGGAAACGGTAGTGTAGCGCTGATTCTCGACGTGGCAGAATTATTCGCTTTTGACAAACAAAAAAATAATATGCTCGGGTGTACTTCCCGGGTTGATGGAGCAACGGCATGACAGTATCAGCAGATCAGACTATGAATAAAAAGGATACAAATCCTCAGGAGTATCTTGTATTTCGTTTAGGTAATGAGGAATACGGCACTGACATTCTGAAGGTACAGGAAATACGCAACTGTGAACGAATAACACGTATCCCTAGTGCACCTGCTTTTGTTACAGGCGTTACGAATCTGCGTGGTGTGATTGTTCCGATTATCGATCTCAGATTGCGTTTTCAGCTACCTTCGGTTCATGCTGACATCCAGCCTGTGATTATTGTTCTTAATCTGGACGAACGTGTAGTTGGTGTGGTGGTAGATGGTGTTGTTGATGTTATCACTCTGAATACGGAGCAGATAAAACCAGCACCTGATATGACTTCAGTATTATCAGACCGTTATCTGGCCGGGCTTGGTGTCACAGACGGTCGTATGATAATACTAGTAAATATTGAAAAATTACTAAATATTGACGAGCTTGAACTTATACATGCACATGGTGAGGGCCAGATCTAAACTTAAAATTAGCATAAATTCTGAATGATAAATTAGCAAACGCATTTCAATATTATATTCACAGGCTTTCGGCACAAATATTAATAGGAGGTGCCGGGAGCTTCGTATGTGAATCAGTTGATTATTCAGGGTGCATCCATTTTAAATTTGACAACTTCTCCAAAAGAAAACCCACATTCTGATTTTTTCAAAAGTTGATAACTGCTGGAATCCCTGGTGTGGCAGCAATTAAAATAGCTTGTAAGGTTATAATTACATTGAGAGAGCTTTATTGTTTATTTTATTTTTGCAGAACCCTGCCACCCATTGCTTAAATTTAGGGCAATCTATATTTTCTTCTGCATATTTCATGATTCCTATATATGTAGCCTGATCATGCTCATCACATATAGCAGGCAATGTCAGGGCTCGTTTTAGCATTGTAAGAAGAACGACTTTATGAGAAAATTGTTTTACACACATAAATAACTCCTTATAGTTGAATTAAAGTAACTTAGTGATATTTATTTTAATATCACCCCCTTTGCTGTCAATAATACTATCCTAATGCTAGCGGAATTCCATGGTGTAACCATCATTTAATATTAATTAATTTTGTTAAAGGATTTAAAGTTTGCCGCGTAAGACGTGCGGTGTGTGAATACTATAATGTCGTATAGAATCAATGGGGATTAAATTCTCGTATGTTTCAACTGGGAAATGGCATTTCACACAGTTTTAGTATTTATCTCAAAGTTTGCTTCTCAATAGTGATTACAAATGCTAATACCCTTCCTTTACTTTGTCAAACTAACTTTCACCCCAAAAAAACAAAAACGGGTATGGTATATTTATTCGACCGGTTCTTATTCACGAAGCAAGTCATTCTTATATGCATTTTAAATAATTCATAAGGATTGAATCTCAAAGCTTATTTGCAATATCAGAAGCATTTTGTATTCGGCATGCATTCCTAAATCAAGCCTTAAAATTAATACATGAATCTTTACATTGAGAATTGGTGTTTATTATATATAAGAGCCAATAATAAAGTGATTTTTTATATCACCTTGAGCCTGATGTTATTCAGGGCTCATACTGAAATTTGCGCTTTATGATAAATTATTTATAATGTTGATGCCGTGATGGTCGATATAATTAGCTATCTGTTTGCCAAAAAATAATGAGCTGCTATTTTTATTGATGATATTCTATACAAAGGAAAATCGCAGATATGAGCAGGAAAACTTTAATTTAAAAATTGATTTCAAGAGGAGTCAGTTTACATGCCTATTTTATAGGGTTTAATTCAGGTGATTATATTTTTAACTATCTGCCTGTTTTTTCTGGATTTATGGATTTGAAAAATATAGTTTCGCATTTTATAGGTAACTGAGCGTAGCAAACGGTTATTGATCTGCTTATAAATTTTCATAACATAATGATTAATACGGTGAGTGTTGAAAATTATCAGATGCGTATAGATTATGTTGCGCTTAATACCTATTTTCTATGCTTCATGTAAAGGAAATGGTTTATATAAAGGGCACGGCCCCGACAGCTCTTTCATCCTGCATTATAGTGGATCATTTTATGTGATATTTATCAATAATTTATAATGCAATCAATCTGGTACGTATAATATGACTAAAGAACAGTTCAGGGCTGCGGCTGGTATCAGTAAAGCTCTAGCAGAACGCTGGTATTTGCACGTTAGTATGGCTATGACTGAATTCGGCATAGTTACGTCAGACCAGCGGGCACATTTCATAGCTCAGGCAGGTTGCGAGTCAGGTGGATTTCTCAGGCTAACCGAAAGTTTCGATTATTCGACAGAAGGGTTGAAAGTTTTCGGTTCTAGATTAAGCGATCAACAGCGTGAAAAGCTTGGACGTAAATCCGGGCAAGGCCCTTTGACGCAGGCGCAGCAGGCTGTCATAGCAAATGAGGTTTACGGTGGTCGTTTTGGTAATAATAAAACCGGAGATGGCTGGAAGTTTCGCGGGAGGGGCATTATACAGATTACTTTTTATGAAAATTATAAAGCCTGCGGAAAAGCGCTGAATCTGCCGCTTGTTCGTGAGCCTGATCTTCTGTTTCAGGATAGCTATGCAGCACGTTCTGCAGGCTGGTACTGGGCCTCACGTCATTGTAACAGATATGCTGATGCCGGAAATATTGTCGGTCTCACACGCATAATCAACGGAGGCAGCAATGGATTACCAGAGCGTATAAAAAAAACCAATATGGCTTTAAAAGTGCTCTCAGCATAATTTATGTTTCCGATAACATACTTTATGATGGTTTTTTCACTCGAATTTTTTTACTTATTCAAGCTCCTGCAATGTTACGGGAGTGTATAAGTACAGATGCCTTAATATGAGTTAAGCTGTAAATTATAGCTAAGCGGCCAAAATTTACATGTCCTGAATATGTTGCAGTTCCTGAAAGTTGACTGGCTGATATGCACCAGCATGCAAGAATTTTATACGGATTTAGGCCTGGTACGACCGGCGCCGGAATATGGCCTTAAGAGCATGGCTGCTGCCTGGTCGCATCGGTTTCCCTCACTGGCCAGGATTAAAACACTGCAGCTTTAAGCTCCGGATGCGGCCTGTGACGTGGCCGGAAAAGGTCACTGGTGTGCGGCTCATATGTATGCCGGATAAGTAAAATGAACTGCTGGCTGGTACTTTACAAATCAGGTTCATCGGATCGCAATCGGGAACATTCTAACTACTTATTCGGTGCAAATTTCAGCTCGCATCAGCTGAAAATAAAAAAATGACATCGGCTAACATTACGTAATAAGCGGCCCGCCCTGAACCTGCCCGGTTCGCAATCCATTGCTCAGGGCTCAGAATAGCTGCGAAAATTTTTATCATAATGGGTCATCGTTCATCTTGCCCTGAATTATCAGTGCGAATTTAGTTCTTCAGATTTAAGTATGTTTTCTCAGCGCAGTCGAACCAGTTATATTCCATAAATATGAGAAATGTGATGAGCACATCGTTGTTCAGCAACACCCCTGCAGTCACGGTTACCGGTAACCGCGGCATGACACTGCGCACCCTGGATTTCTGCCGCCACCCGGACGCGCCGGCGGTGACGGACGTGCGGGTCACCCGCCACCGCCACGA
>Ga0265797_10002320_pt1 | contig 32137 bp, 37 predicted proteins | sample P2T30metagenome_FD_192433 | JGI IMG/M metagenome (GOLD analysis project Ga0265797, IMG submission 192433) | Plant litter microbial communities from East Loma Ridge, Irvine, California - P2 T30 | ecosystem: Environmental > Terrestrial > Plant litter > Unclassified | place: USA: California... | reverse complement strand
CCCCTCGAAGACTCCCTCTCGTCGGAGCCACCATATTCAAGCCCAGAATCCACCTCAAGCCTCCCCTCCGACCCCCTCACAATCACAAAATCCACCCGCAAACCCAAAGCCCAGAAACCCACCGCCACCACCACCCCCCCAACCTTCCCCTCCCCCGAAGCCTCCTTAGCAGACTCCTGGGTCACGTCCCACACATCCGCCAACACATCCGCCAACACATCCACCAACACATCCACCAACCCATCCGCCCCGCAGCAAGTCTCCGTCTCCCGCCCAGCCCTCCGCGCCTACCACATCTGGCATCACCAGGGCTTCTCCCTCGAAACCACGGCCGCTCTTTTGCGGAAAGAAACGCCTTTGGCGCTTTCGACGGTTGTTACTTATATTGCTGAGGTGCTGCAGAAGGAGGGGCTGGCGTTTGATGAGGGGCGCGTGGGGGAGGTGAGGAGGCGGTTGCCGGGGGTGGTGAGGGGGAGGTATGGGAGGGTTTATGCAAGCTTCGAAGAGCCACCCACCCGATCTACCGCCCATTCGTGAAGCGATTTGACCTAACGGTCGAGGTCGTATGAGGTTCTTTCGTGTGAGTTTGGTTCGTATGAGGGCTAGGTGATTTCTCGCGACGGCGGGATGGACATGTCTAGGTGTCTGTTGTACACAGATTAGATTGAATTTGAGATCGATGGATGGAATAAAACTTTTCTTCTATATATATAATGTAAGCACGCAAGAGGGTATAGGTTGAGCTGCGGTAGCATCTTCTTCTTCACGCGAGGCAACATTCTCCATTCGACCAGGGTATAAAACAGAACAAAACAAAACTAAGATAAGAAAGCAAGACGAAGACCTCGTTAGGTTGTTCCATCAATAACCCCCCAAAGAAAACTCTCCACTCCAAAATCCGATCTATTTCTAGACCTCATTTCATTCATTCATGCAATGGAATCTCAATTTCCCAAAGAAAAACCAACCCCTGTCACGTCACTCCTCCTCACCCATCAGTAGGCAGAAGGCCTAATCCCCGCCCTCTCCATAAATCCACTAAACGTCGTCTGGCGCCTATCATCATCATCCAATTCACGCTTGTTGTTGTTATTATTATTATTACCATCATTGGCGGCAGGAACGGACAATCCGCCTTGCGCTTGCGATTGTGATTGTGAGCCACCCACCCTCCCCACCTCCTCCCCTCCACCTTCCCCGCCCACCATCCCCGCTTGTAATTGTGATTGTGAAGAAAGGGGGTTGGAATTGGAAGGAGGAGAGTTGGAAAGAGGAGAGTAAAACGGTGCCGCCCCCAGGGCGCGGGTCGCATTTCGGGCTTGCGAGGCGGGGACGCGGGTGGGGGTTTCGTTGTAGTTGTAGGAGGTGGAGGAGGGTTGGAGGCGGAGTGGGGTTGGGGAGTTAGTTGTTGTTGTCGTTGTCCAGGTCCAGGAGGAGAAGGGTTGCGGTTGCGATTGCGAGTTGTGGGTTGTGGGATTTGGGCGGGTTGATGATGGGTTTTCTGGAGGGGGGGTTCGGTGTTGTTGGTTACGTTGGTCGGGGGAACTGGCTTCTAGCTCTATGCGGGGCATGAGGACTTTGATCGTTTCGGTGCTGTTGGTTGTTGGGAGGTGTCGAGCGCGGGTGTTTAGTGGTGCCGGTGCGGCTGCGGCGTCTGCTGCCATTTGCCTTCGGAGGGAGTGCGATGACTTTTTCGCGCGGAGGGCACGGATGGGCGAGACTGTGTAGGCGTGAGCGAGGGTGCCGCGCTTGAGGTGTGATGGGAAATGGCTGGGCTGTGGCGTGGGTGGTGACTGGAAGGCGGTAGAGCGGGTGAACAACGCGCGGATCTTGGGGGTGCATGCCGGTGTCAGTGGGCCTGTTGCTGTTGCGGTGTAGCTCCCGGCGTTATGATTAAGAGGGTCATGATTGAGAGGGTTTACGGCGCGAGGTGGTGAGGGTGTTCCGCGAACAAAGTCTGTTCTGTGGCCGTTCGTAGGATCAGAGACTGGCTCGGATATGGATCGCATGTGCATTGGCCGCCGGTATGGATCGGGTGTTAGGCTTGTCAATTGGTCGGCGGCGGAGAAGTGCTTTTTGTCGTTGTAGTCTGTGTGATCGTTGTGATTGTGATGTCGACGTCGGCGCCTGTTGAGACACCACATCAAGAGAACGACAGCGAGAGCTCCGATGACTATACCTGGGAAGAGACCGGCGACGAAACTCTTCCCTGAGAACTCTTTTGCAAGTCGTTCGGCTGTGTCAGTAATGTCTATTTCATCGAGAGAATTGGGTGAGGTTGACACTGCAGCTGGTGGCGAAGACTCTGTGATATGGCCAGTCGCACTTGCGCTCGGAGAGCTCGTCGACGATATTGAGCTGGTGGGCGCGGTAGTGAGTGAGGAAGTTGTCGTCACCGCCTGAATCGCGCAAACACCACTGTGGCAAGTTGCGCCAGGCGGGCAGCACGACTCTCCACACCTATCAAGTGGCGTCGTGGGATCTGAGTGAAGCTGATTGCCGGGCAACAAGGTGGCGTTTTGTGTATTTTGATCGCAGGAAATGGGCGAGACAAACTTGCAATCCTGACCAGCAGGACAGCAAAGAACGGACATGGCAGTGGAGTCCAACTGTAGACACTCTGAAGATGCTGGGCAGCAGAAGTCTGAAGGGAAAGGTGCGCCGCATTGTTGCAGAGAGCTGTCGCCGCCGCATGCAGGCGCTTGTCTTGTTTCGAGTTGTGAAGCCATGGGTCTTGACATTGCGGCCGCTGCAGCTGGTGGGCATATGGTCGAGAGCTGGATGGTGACGAGATAGATCAAAAGGGTAGTGACCTCCATGTTGCGCCAGTGCTATCGTTGCAGTAGGAAAAGAAGAGAGTATGCAAAAGGATAGGACTTGGAAAGATGACCGAGACGGCTCAAGACACGTGAGAGGATCAGTAGTGGTGGTGAGAAAAACAAGACACGGTGAGTGAGATCAAGAACAAGCCGAAGCCATGCTAGCTATTGTCCTACCGATTCATATGACGATAGACGACCTGAGCAGGTGGTGTCTGTGAAGGCATGTGAGGGCAGCGATGGAGAGGCCACTGCAAGCGCTGTAGAAGAACGCGTGACCCCATCGCGTCGGGAGATTGTTGGCACCAGAAGAGCAGGCGGGTGTATTTTCGTCAACGGCAGCATGTCGAAGTGAAGTGTATGAAACATCCATACGCGCCGTGTTTCGACAATCCAAGCCTGCAGTCAGTTGGAGAGGTGTGGTTGGCGTAGACAGAGCCGCTAGCCATGTAAGGACCGCTGCGGCCTTTCTCGGGGGTTTGAAACGGCATCTGGCTATGAGAGCAGCTGGAACAACGACGACTACTCTCGATTGCCGCCACACACGCACACAATCATCATGGTTCCCAGAAGAATAGCGCGCCCTCTCGGTGCCGTCTCCCAGCAATTACAACGCCGCGCCGTCTCTCAGCAATTACAACGCCGCACCTTCTCTCGCTCTCTCAACCGCAGCGTCGACGCTGGTAGCAAGAGGCGCACTGTGCCCGAGCTGGTCCACGACAAAGAGTTCAAGGAGCACGGCGTGCCCGGCCTGTTCAGCGAGACCGGTGTCCGCCTGGGATGGACAACCTACCAGGACATGATGGTCACCAAGCTGGACGAGCTATTGGCCGGCGAGCCCGATGAAAAGGCAGACGACAAGGCGCTGGTGCTCAAGTACGCGCGCGACCCCCAAAGCGCATCCGTCTTCAACCACGCCAGCATGGCCTTCAACAACCACTTTTTCTTCCAGTCCCTCAGCCCCGAGCCCACGCCCCTGGACCGCTACAGCCTCCTCGAGAAGAGCCTGACCAAGACCTTTGGCTCCATCGACACCCTCCGCACAACATTCCTCGACACCGCCGCCGCCATGTTCGCCCCCGGCTTCGTCTGGCTCGTCTGGTGCAAGGACGTCGAAGGCAGCGGCAGCAAGGGCGCATGGCGCATCCTAGCAACCTACGCCGCGGGCACACCCTTCCCCGAAGCCGGCTACCGCCAGCAGGGCATCGACGCCAACACCTCCTCGCCCGCCTCGTACGAGAAATACCAAGCGAACAGCCCCGTCGGCGCCTTTGGCTCTTTCAGCCGCCACGGCCAGGACGTCTCGAAGATCCCGCCTGGAGGGACCAGGGTCGCGCCCGTGCTCTGTGTCAGCACCTGGGAGCACTCTTACATCTACGACTTCGGCCTGAACGGCAAGCGCAATTACTTGAACGACTGGTGGAAGGCAATCGATTGGTACCGCGTGGAGCAGCGCACTCCCAAGGAGGCGGCAGAGGCCGCTGGCAGAGCCATGCTTTACTAAGTGCGATGTATGAAGCATCACTCATTGTGCTTGTTGGCAGCGGAGGCGAAGACTTGATGTCCTGGACAGACCTCTATGGGAAGAGAAAGATAATCTTCCCACCGCGAGCTAGGCCTGCCTGTCAATCTGGACGTCACGGCAGACTGCCGACGCATGTGTGTTCGGGAAGGGCACGCGTGGGCACGCAGCAGGCGCCCATAGGCTTCGAAGAACAGTGGACCAGTGTGAGAGTCGCTGTCCGGCGACCTGCATTATAAGGGCTTGTAGCCCACGGGAAAGGAACAGAAAAGAAAGGGACAAAGGCTCCGGCCGAAAAAAGCCGGCTCGTGCCTGTCTGTACAGTAGTAGCATTTTTGAAACCCACGATACAATTGTAGCAATATGCATTTTTCTCCGTTGCGTTGTTTTCTGGAGCACGACAAGAAACGCTTACCTTTCAATACTACTAGGAGCATTAAGCCCGCTCAAGTTCGCACATAATGATAATGTCGAGAACCGAGGCTCACAGCGGCGGCTTTATTACCCTTCCACAGAAACGTCCAATGCTGTATGTATGTATGTTGTGATACACTAGAATGCATGGCCTCTGGGCACTACAGAACCTCGGAAGCAATAAGTCCAAGCGTGTGTAGCATTTTGCTACAATATTAATGTAGGTAAGGTAAGGTTAGGTTAGGTCAGGTTAAGATATCGGCTGCAATGCTTCTACATAATAATCAATAGAGAGAAGGCAAACGACATTTCACGCTGAAATAAAACTTGGCTTTCATACATTTTGTTCTCGAGGAGGACTTGTAAGCTGAACCAATAACTATTGTATGAAGGTTTGTGTTGTACATGTAGTTGTCTCTGTGACCTGTTTCATGGAGCTGGAGCTCTACCTGCTTACCTCTAGCTTGCCTGGAATAGGGCAGACATTCCAGTCCAGACAGACACGCGACCTTAGACCGACCGACAAACAGAAAGGAACGTCCGTTTTCTGCACCTACGGCCGGCTGGCTCCGACCGCACGCCGCGGCCGGCCCCAAAGCGGGAAGGATTTGGCATGGCATGGGCATCGAATGATTGTGGATGTGGATGGAAGCGAGGGAAGGGAAGGGAAAGGCGTGGCGAGGCACGCGAGGGCTGCAGCACAAGCTTGCTTTCACACTTGTGGGCTGCATGGTGGATGGAGCTCTTGCATGTTGCCTATACCAAGGTACGTTCGAAATTGCCATGACAGCTTTGGACCAGCCGTTCGACAGGTGGACAGCTCGATGGAGACTTTCGGTCGGCGTGTACCTGCGTGGGTCTTGGTCTGATCATGAGACTGTAGGTCTGTCTAGACTGCAGAGCTTCCAATGCCGTGATTCTGCCAGACGGTGATCTGCAGAGAGTGTTGCAAGATTGACACGGCTGGCGTAGGTATGTAATACTTTTGTCTAAAAGGAAAGCAAAGCACGGCGTTTTGTAGCTGTCGGGTGAAGTCTGGCACGTCTGGAACAGACCCTTGTGCGGGCGCTAAAATGTGGGGTGCTTTTTTGGATGCAGATGCAGTGTGGAGGAAGATGGCTTGTGTAGTGGAGGCGAGGACGTGTCGTGTCGTGGCCTCGTGTCGTGTTCATCAATAATGATGATCCATCCCATGTGCTACAGACGGAGTGTAAGAGACATAGTGCTGGTGTGTTCGCACGTTTGCCTTAGTGGAAGAGCAGTCCGCGTCCTTCCGTTGTGCATGCGTGGGAGCAGACGTGCAGGGACTCGGACATGGCCATTGGTGCACGTGATGTAGGTACGTGGTACAGGACAAAGAAAGAGGTGGTGTGTTGTTGATCTTGATGATAACAGCAGCAGCAGCAGCAGCAGCAGCAGCAAGATTCCCCCGCAACTTGGCGGGGATTTAAGCTTCGCGTCATTTGGGCGATAAAGGAAGTTGATCGACGCTGCTCCAGTCGCCTCGCACATCTGGCGGCCGCCTCCTTTCGTCGGGCTGATCTCTTCTTCTTCTTCTTCTCCAATCCACAATCCAATCCTCCTTCTCCTAATCAATACTCTTCTTCTTCTCTTCACTGCCAACAACACCACAACCTCACCCAACATACCGCCTTGAACACAACAATCAGCCCATCAATCCACTGGTGACGTAAACCAAACGCTCACCAGCACGGCCGACCATTCCTTTGGTTGCGTTTACGCTTACCACACAACACACGCGCCCACTTGAGGCATACACCACTGGCTCCTGTTGGCCTTCGGTCAGCATCAGCCCAGCCCACTCCTCGCCACTAGCAAGCCATCTCGTTTGCCAGTCGCTGCACCACCAGATCGCCGCATATATCCGCACCTATCCGTCCGTCCGTCCGTAACTGCGAACAATGGCCGACGAACCCACTTCCACCTCCCAGTCGCCGCCGCGCACCCGCCGCTCGTCTTTTGCCGGTGCCACATTCGCCGACTTGTTCGGCACAGGTCGTTCATCGGTTTCCGCTCCTCGCAATGTTCCCAGCACCAGCGCCGACACCCAGCAAGGCCAGTACCCTGGTCCCATCACCAATGCCGCCGCTCAAGCCCAGCGTCGACGCATGTCCTTGACCACGCTGGGCCTCTCTGGCTCTCCCACTGCCACTTCCCCTTTCGGCTCATACCGTGGCCGCGGCGAGAGCGTCGGTTCTGTCAACAGCGGTAGCATCGATGAGTCCGCAGTCGAGGATGATTTTGCCAAAGACCAATCCACACCCACCACACCATTCGCCCGCCGAATGAGCTTTGGCGCCCGCGCCATGAGGGATATCAGATCTGGTGGTAGCGGTGGCGGAGGAGGTGAAGGAAGCCCGCCCCAAAATGGTAGATCCCTTCCGCCCCAAGCCCCTTCATCACACCATGCACGGCAGGCGTCTACGTCTGTACCATCCACCGGGACAATCTCTGCCCGCGACGGGAAGGGTCGAGGTTTGTCTTCGCTGCCCTCCAACAAATCCTCCCTTTCTGCATCTCCGTCCCAGTCCCGCACATCGTTCAGTATTCCGTTTAGCAATAGACGGCTGACCATAGCTTCTGCCACAGGCGAAGGCTTTAACTGGTCCGAGAACTTGCGCTCCCGCGCAGAGCGTACCGCATCCATTGCCGGCCCATCTGGCGGCGGCGGCGTTGGACTTCCGCTAGGCGCTCAAAACCACTCCCGCGCCAAGAGCATCGCCACTATGGAACCTCCTCGTGAGATGCCGCCTCAGCCCAGAGCTGCCAAGAAGCCAGATCATTTCCAGGAGAGGATCCTCAAGGGAGACTTTTACATGGACTAACTGGACCTGCTCGGCTTGATGGACTGGAGATCCAATTCTCCTGGAATTGTGAGAGTATCTTCTTGCATGTTCATGCTTTGACATTTCTCACTCGATTGAGAGGCGATGACGCCTTTCTCGTCTGGCTTCATGCTGGAAAATGTTCGGAAAAGCGTTCCATCCGGATCCGTTTGCTCTGTACAGCGATTACACCTTGCATCTCTTAGGGATTTTCTTCTTTTACAAGAGCACAGAGGTACGACTTTTAACGGCTGGGAAGCACGCAGCCCCGTGCAGGGGTCGTGGAGGGCATCATTCATCATTATTTCCTTATCAAAGCATGGATATGGCAAAGAGTCAGCCGCAGAAACTCGTTCATCTCGTGGGGTGATTGACCGCGGTTGTTGTATTTGGCTCGCTAGCATCAAGGAGTGCTGAGAGTCTTGGGATGGGACTCCAAGTCATGGAGGCGTCAAGGGATAACAGGATTAGGACTGAAATGGGGGGTTTTGTGGATGTCAAGGCGAATGTTGCTGATTTTGCTCCCCTGCAGATGGGAAGCAAGGGCAGGTATCAGGATGTTCTGAACGAATGTATACGAATTATGAACAATTGAAACTTTTGATAATCGGTCGGAAGACACCATGCTGTCCGTTGCTATTCCATCTCATTGTATTCCATTCTTTTCTCAGATTTGCCCTCCATTATGGTCATGGAAGTCAATAATCAGCTAATAGACTACCTTTCCTTCTCGAGTAACGGTCTCGACTCTTCTTCGATCTCTGCCTGCGAAACCTATCCAGGCACCGTTAATCTCGTTGCTGGGAGAAGGCGAAGGTCAAAGACAATGTCTTGGAAGATTCAGCCATTTCTACTTTTTCCGGTTCGTTGGGGACTTATGGATGTGTACGTCGTGGACAACGAAGGTAGGACTGACAGGACTCAAGTGCGGATCATTAATATCATCGTCGAGACTGCATGATGTACATGTATCGTTAGCATGGCAAAGTGAGGTGGTGTGGTTCAAGATTGGAGTCATTGTTTACGTGCCGCCGTACGCCAAGAATTCGAAGCTCGTCCTTTTCTAAGACATGTTTCGCCTCTCCGGCAACCTCACCTCATCTCCTTCCTCCTCTCCTTCCGCTTCAACATTGTTACAACTGCAAATCTACATGTAGGCAAACAGACACCCTGAATACTACGCTTGAACTGGCCATACCATACCAATACAGTAATTCATCTCAACAAATGCTCGACTTCGGTTTGTTTGCGCAAGTCACTCCAGACCGTTTGACCGTTGTCGAAAGTGGCCGGCATATCGAAAGCATAACGCGCCACAGCAATGCCGAATCCAAATATGGGACAATTTTGCCATTGAGACCTGATAGCCGCCCGAGCGTCGCAAGATCTACAGAAATGGTTCACGCTGATTGTACTAGCGTCTACTCAATCTGGAAGAATGAGGGATGTGTTCTAGACAAGAAGGCTTGGTTGAAAGCTTGATCGCTCTACTGGCCTTTTCGCTCTCTTCGTTCTCTGCTTGCCGACCACCCGCCTCTTCGTTCCTGCATCTTCCCGCCCATGTGGCTGTGGAGAGGGTGGTGCCCTTTTCGGCCAGCCACGAGAGATGTATATGATTGCGCGTCAGCCTTAGGGATCGAGTCCGATGCCGCATCATGCATCACCATCTCTCCCGATACTTCGATGAGCTTGGAATAAATTCACGATGCGCAAAAGGCCAGTGGCTAGATGTCCTGGGTGGTTGGTAGTAGGAACAAGTTGATAAAGACCCAGTCGTGCTTTCTCCTCAAGGTTATCCATTCTCACATCCCAGCCAGCAAGTACAGCAACCCTCCTCACCTACCTATCTGTATCCAGTTCGAACTTCGAACAGTTGCTTTCGCAAACTCGTCCGTCAACAGCTCATTTCTCAACATAATGGCTCCCTCATCGCAACGAGTGCTAGCCTTCCTCGCCCTGGCTCTACTTCACACACCCCAACACGTCAACGCCCACGGCTGGATTACAACCCCTCCCTCCCGCCAAGCCTCGTGCGCCGACAAAAAAGTCTCGGAATCAAACTGCGGCGGCGTCACCTACGAGCCCCAATCCGTCGAAAGCCCCAAAGGCGCGCCCTTCCAAACCGACGTCGGCGACCACATCTGCAACGGCGGCGGCAGCCGCTTCGCCGCCCTCGACACCGCGGGCGCCGACATCTGGCCGCAGACCTCCATCCCCGCCTCGCAAGATCTGAACGTGGAATGGAAGATCACCGTCGGCCACAAGACCCAGAACTGGATCTACTACATCACCAAGCCGGGCCTGGAGCTCGACCCTTCGCAGCCTCTGACCAAAGCCGACTTCCAGGAAGAACCCATCTTGCTCCTCGACACGGACCATGACGCTCCGCCGAATGCTGTTAGCCACGTTATCCCGAGCCAGGGCTTCGCGAACCACAGCGGGTATGCTGTCATCTATGGCGTGTGGACTATCGGCGACACCGGCAACGCTTTCTACAACTGCTTAGACGTCGTCATTGAAATCGACGCTGCTGCTGCTGCTCCTATTGAAGGAGAAGAAGAAGAAGAGCCCCCCGCGTCAACTCCCCTCCCCAGCACAACCCCCACGGCCTCTTCAAACAGCACGACAGCGGCTCCTACCACCATGGCAACTTCAACTTCGACCACAGTCCTGCACGGCACCGCAGCTTCTTCAGGAACAGCGGTCTCCGGCACAGCAGTCTCAGGCACAGCAGCGGCTACAGGCAGCTTATCGACTGCAACAGCAGGTCCCAACGTCGGCTACAGCTCGTCTTCCAATTCGACGGTTCTTACGCTTCATGATCGCAAGGTCCGCCGTGCGAGGTCGTTTTGGGCATGAGTGAGGAAGAGGAAAGGCATACTGGAGTTCTTGTTGTTGTGTTCCTGCCGTCTTTTTTTCTTCTCTTTTCTCTTCTTGCTTTTGTTTTCGCAGCGCAATACCCTTTGCATTTTTGTTCGTTTATCATCTCGCATTTTATCGGAGTTTTCTTTTTTCGAGCTTACATGGGAGTTTTGGTGCTAGGAGGAGGAAGAACTTGCATTTCTGTTCTGTTGTGCCTTTTGACGACATACTACTCATGTCAGGAGAAAAGAAGGCGTTTGGGGATTTGGCTAGTGTTTTCTCGTTGTTCGTTTTTAGAGTATTCGAAGCATTTCATCTAATTGATCTTAACAATCTATTCAAACTCCTTCCGATTCCGTTTATACCTTTGATTCGTTTCGATCTATTTAACTGTTTTCGGTAAGCTCTCTATTATCAAGTCTGTTTAATCTCTCTAATTCCTCCGATCTGTTTATTTAATTCATCTATATACTAAATAAATCGACACTCTCTTTGTACTTATCCTACTATCTATCTTTCCTATTATAAACAGAGGCTTAGAAACTCTCGATTGAATTTATACTTAATCTCATATCGACCCGGTAGTAGGTCTAGAGGAGGCGTCATGACGGGCGGCATAACGCGAGAGAGGTTCTTAAGAGGAGAGAGTGTTGCTTTGATGGATACTTGTAGTGTGAGTCTATTGACTATAGACGATACTGGTAGTAGTAGTGGTGGTGGTAGTACCTTAGGGATTGAGGTTAGGATGAGCGTATAGTGTCGCCGAGAGTATGTCATACGAAAAGGCTATGTATGTATGAATGTATGAATGTACGTCGACGCCGAGTTATGTATGGAAAACATCTTTACATTTTTTTTGGTGAGGGATGCAGTATTTTGGCGTCTATGCTATACATTCTTCTAGTGGTAGTACCTTGAGACTCAAAGTCAAGACGACTAGGCGACGATCGCTGAGCGTGGCAGTGGCATGGTCAGGCGATAAGAAGAAGAAGTCACAATTCCGTGTCCGAGCTCGTGAACTCTTCTATCCTATCAGAGTCCTACCTCCCCTCCCCACCCCTCAGAACCGATCCCCAAACAAACCATCCCATAACGCCAGAGAAAGAAAAACCCACCTTGCTCTACATGTAGTAGTAAGTAGTACCGCTCTAAATCCTCCTCCTAGGCACCCTCAGTCTGCAACAACCGGAGGAGCGAACCTCTTCCCGCCTCACAGCAGTAGCAGCAGCGTTAGCAGCACCACCCTCCTCCCTCCTCCCACCCCCAATGACACTCTCCCCCACCACCCTCCCCACAACCGCCACATTCGCCCTCCAAACCCCCATCTGCCACCCACTCCGCGCAAAGATCTCAATACTATTATCCGCCTCTACCTCCAACACTAAGCTTTCCAATTCCAACCCCCTCAGGACCCCCATCGCTTGCACCCACAACGATCCTCGAACCTCGTCTTCGCTCCAGTGCCCTTCCCAGATGCTCACGTACGACGGAGTTCCTTGGCGCGCGGAGAGATGCGGGGCGTCGATTACGGATGTCTCTTTGATGTGGACGTGCCGGAGGCGGGGGCAGTGGGTTGCGAGGAAGGGGGCGAAGGTTGACGCTTGGGTTAGGGAGCTTATGTGGATGCGGGTGACGGAGGGGAGGCCTAGGAAGGGTGGCGGTGGCGGCGGCTTGATTTGGTCGTTTTCGGGGCGCAGGTTGAAGAAGGCGCGGTCGTGCTTGGTTATTGCGACGGGGGTGGTGGTGAAGAGGGCTTTGGTTGCTTGGGAGAGCCAGGTTTTGCTGATTAGGAGGGTGGGGATGTAGGGGGTGTAGAGGCGGGGCTGGGGGGGTGTTGGGGGGTGTTGGGTTGTTAGGCGGAATGGAATCGACTTACTGCGAATGGCTTCTCGTCATCGTCGTGTTCGTCCTGCTTGTCTTCTTGCACGCGGTCGAATGCCTGTTGGTACAACATGGCGATAAGCTTGTCGGGAGTTCCGTAGGCGAGTTTGAGGATTTCGTCGCTGATTTCGGCGGGAAGAGCTGACCAAGGGCACACACCGTTCTTTGGAGGGGTGGCTGGGTTTGGAGGAGACATGGTTGCGGCTGTGGTGGTAGACTTGCGGGAGGAGATCGCAAGTTCGGAGGAAGTTGTCAATTTGGTCAGAGGTTGGAGATTCGACAGCACGTGGCGGATGTTAGAAGGCTTCCGGCGTTGATCGTTCTTCTCAGGTGTACCCGCGTTCGCAGGAGATGTCGTTGCGGTCATTGCGGTAGACTGGCGGGTGGAGCTCGTGATTTCAGAAGCCGTTCTCAGAGGTGTCAGAGGTCGAAGATTTGAAAGGGCGTGGCGGATGTTGACAGGCTTGTTGGATGGTTTGGTAGGGTCTGATTGAGACATGTTGGAATGTTTGGTGGATGTTGGATTGTCCAGGTAATGCCTGTGGGATGTGGCTTGTTATTTGATTGGTTTTGTGAAATTCGGCGGGTGTCGAAAGGCTTTGGTGAATGTTGATGAAGTTAAGAAATACTACAGGAGCGCCGGCAGGTATATATTGTATAACCAGGTGGTCCACGGCCTGCAGAAAATCCCAAGAGAGAACGAGAGTATATTTGATATCGCCATCTCATCATAGGGTGATCGAATATGGTTATACGCAATTAGGTTTTGGTCAGTATTGCGACGCTTGTGATTCGCTTCTTGGGGTACACGAGCCAAACTTTGACTTGCAACTCTGGTACCTATAGTCATATGTAAGCAGCATCTTCCCTGGAGATTGAATTGACCTAGTGGTGGGCAAAATATGTTCATTTTCTTTTCTCGAATGTTGGCGTATACTCCTCTAACTCCATCCATCGCAGAAGTGTAATTCGGGTTGTCTGCGTATTCATCCAGGCCATTCGGTGAAATGTCTTCCGAACAAGCTTTCTCCATCCCATGCCTGCTGTCTGTCTTAATCATACAATCTTCCCAGCCCTATAGAGACCATCAAGATCTCAGTGGCTCAGCGTATTGCGACCCCTCAACTTCCTCCTCTTGAGCGTATTACGCCCGTTCTTCGACCGCAGCCTAGAGAGGAAACCATGTCTGCGCTTCCTGACGCGGTGTGAAGGATCGTACGTGTCACGCTTTGCGCCGCGGACTTGAAGGAGTGTGAGCGACGGCAATTGGAAGGTTGTGGTCGGGATGTCGGCTGCGATCGCGCGGACAGCTGTGGAGGGTGTGGCGGTTGGTCGTGAAGGGAGAGAGGAGAGGATGCTGAGCGGTCTAAGAGATCTTGTGAGTACTGGTGTCGTGGTAGAATGATGCGCAATGGACGTGGGAACTTACCTCGTCGCTTGCACAGGCGCAAGTGTTTGGCGAGCTGCTATTTGAGGGAGAGCTGGTCGTAGGCTCGAGGCCGCTGGCGCAAAAGCGCTTCGTAGACAGCGTATGCCGAACATAGTGAGATTGTGCTGGATGGTATTGTAATTACTACCCAGTAGCAGCAAGATGTCCACCACCAAACCAACAACGCAGTCGTTCGTCCACGGAGGTTTGCGGACTTGGGAAGCGTTCCCAAAACGGCAAGACGAGAAGTACGGCCGGCCATTCTTAGCAAATCTCCTCTTCACTTCCAAAGCTCTCCCAAAATTTCCCCAGCATTGAACTTCTCTGTCTAGCATTGTGGACAGAGCAGAACAGAACGAAACAGAACCTCAAACAACAGCGAACTTCCCTCAGCACATAGGCACCGCCTACACGACAAAACCAAAAAATGGCCTCCCGCGCAGTCCACCCACCAATGCAACACCCCACCCCACCGCACCGCCTCACACCCCAAACCACGCAAACCCAGCTCTCAGCCTTCCTCTCCCAAACAGCCACAAAAGCCCACCTGCACCCGGACGCCCTCCTCTCCAGCACCGGAATCCAATTCTCCGCAAACTCAGGCCCGACAGGCGGCCTCGCCTTGCACCACCTGCAGCGCATCGAAGCGGGACTGCGCGGCGAGAATCTCGTGCAGGAAACGCAAGAGGAGCTCGAGGCTGTTTTTGGCGAGGAGATGCGCGCGGCTGGGACGTTGGGGCGTGTGAACGCTGCTACTGGGGATGCTGAGAAGGGTTCGTCGTCGAAGAAGAGGAGTCGTAGTCAGGAGCGCGTGAGGGAGTGGGAGGATGGAGCCGAGTTTGCGCTGCAGCGGGAGATTGTGGAGGGCGAGGTTGGAGACCGTGGGGATGGGGTCGTGCAGCAGGGCGGTGCGCCGCCTGGGGTTGAGCAGCATGGTGGTGCTGGCGGAAAGGTTGATGCTGCGAGTAGGAAGGCTGCGAAGAAGCAGAGGAGGCTTGCGGAGAAGAAGCAACATGAAGAGGAGAAGGCGAAGAAGGAGGGTTGAGATTGGAGTCTTTTTTTTCTTCAGTTCTTACATACGACGCGCTGAGGAGCGCGACCGATTGCGCTCTTGCTTTCATTTCCCGACTATGAAGGCTAGGCTGGGACGAGACGCGACAACCACCCGGCGATACACAGGCGAACATATGCGCTGGGAACATCCTTACGGAGGATTGACAATGCTGACAATGCTCACAAGACTTGAATGCGGCTTGCGAACATGGCGCAACACCATTTTTTTACGTGCGAACATCTCGCAGACATTCCTACAACTCCTTTTCAGGCACGCTTGCCTCGGCCTTCTTCGCATCATCAGCACCTCCGACCTTTGTCTCGCTCGTCCAGCCAACAGCCTTCAGTCTCTCAGTCAGGATGGGGTGGCTGTAGTGGTAGGCGGAGTACATCCAATCGGCATCCATGGAAGAAAGGTTCTGGATCTGGAGCTTGATGAGGGAAGAAGCGAGTTCGGTGGAGTAGCCGAGCTTGTGGGAGAAGGCGTCTGCGAACATAAGGATTAGCTGAGAGGCTTCGCAAGTCACGATCTTAGAGCAAAGCAATAAACATACCGGCCTCAAACTCGAACCTGCGAGTAAGAATGTTCATCAAAAGCTTCACCACGCTGTCCGTCGGGCTTAGCACATCATTGAACAGGATGAACCCAATCATAATCGGCTTCTCGTTATAAAAGCCGAAAGCCTCGTACAAGCTGCGGTTGTTGATGAACACGCTGAACAGCGCGAAAACGTAGAACAAGTGGAAACTGGCAATCCCCAGCAGTTTAGTCGTGTGTCCCATATGCCAGTGTCCGAGCTCGTGCGCGAGGATGGCCTCGACTTCCTTTTCGGAGCTCTTCTCGATCAGAGTGTCATATAGCACAATCTTTTTCTTCCACGGCAGGCCGGTGAAATATGCGTTCGAGTGCGCGGAGCGCTTGGAGCCGTCGATGACCTGCAGCTCGCCGAGGGGGAATTTGAGGTGCGCGGCGAGGGCTTCGACGCGGTCCTTGAGCGAGCCGGGTTCGAGGGGCGTGAGCTTGTTGAAGATGGGGACAATGACGATCGGGTAGATTGTGATGGCGAAGAGCTGCACTCCCAGGGTGAAGGCCCAGAGGTAGAAGAAGAACTGGTCGCCGGTCTTTTGGATGATTTTGAGGAAGGCGGCGCCCAAGGGGATGCCGAAGGCGAGCGAGAGGCCTTGTGCTTTGAGCATGTCGCCGACCCAGAGGGAGAGGGTTTGCTTGTTGAAGCCGAAGGACTCTTCGAGGACGAAGTTATAGTAGTAGCTGAAGGGCAGGGAGAGGATGGTCTCGGCGAACGAGTAGGTGAAGCCGAAGAGCAGACTCTGGGTGATTTCGCCCTGGAAGCGCGAAGGGAAGTAGCTGTTCATCCAGAGGCCGGTGATGGCCCAGAGTTTAGGGTAGACGTTGTAGCGGATGGTGGCATAGTTCTTGACTTGGTTCCAGAGGTTGTTGACAAACGAGTATTGCGATTTGGCGCGGCCGTAGGCTTGCGACTTGTCGAAGGTTTCCTGGTCGATTTCTTGCTTGAGTTGCTTGGGGACGGTCTTGCGCTTGAGGACTTGGTATTGGCGGTATTGGAGGTAGGTTTCGATGGCGTATTCGCCCACTGCGAAGGTGATGATGAGCGATTTCCATGGGATGCCTGGCGAGTCCAGGCCGGCGCCGAGGCGTCGTAGGAGATCCATTCTGGAGTGTGTTGTGTGGTGAAGGATTAGTTACACTTGACACGTTTGGAACAAGTCCAGCGTCGAGGACGGATCGAGGGTTCAGGGTCGAGCTCACTCCAGGATTCTTGGCAAACACGTCTGTTCTCTATCACATGCCGATCGGGGGTCCCTTGGTCGTCACCTGGAGTGTAAAGCGGTTCAGATGGTCTCTGCGCAGGAGTGAAGTGAATGGACAATTCACTTACATCAATCTAACCTCGCTCCTTCCATAACATCCATCGCTCCTTCCCTCTTCGACGACTCGAGACTCGAGAGTCCCTTGGTCTCGGCAAGCAATTCATTCGCGCTTACAGCGACCAATCAGAGGGCCAGAGCTGCAGGTGACGATGTTGGCAGTCGCTCACGCTGCTCTCTAGCCGCTGCCTCCAAGCGTCTGCACATTTGGGCCGCAGTCTGGTGGCCGCAGACACGCCCGTCATATCTCCTCGAGTACATCTACAGTGCAGTACATGTAGCCAGCTGTATCTTTGACAACCTCACACTCACACTCTCACGTCTGCTCACTCTCCCATCCTATTCCCTTGTTCTCACCACCAAGCAGCTTCCCCCACCTTCGCCGATCCCATTTCCTGATACGTGCCCCACGCCGGCGCCAAAGTACTACCACGCCGCACACCTACATAACCGAGTCGGAGATCAGGATACTCAGGGCAACATGCCAGCCGACGACGAGCTGTTCCTAAAGCCGAACGGCAACGGCGCATACAACAACAACAGCAACCTCGAACCAACTCCCCAGCCTCTGAGGATCAACAAGCAAGGCTCACCCCAAGCTGCTCCCGACGATACGACCCAGCAATGGGCTGCTTATAACGTCCCACCTTCGAGTAGTGCTGCCTTGTACGGCGCCCCAACCTCTCCACCTCCTACAGGCCCGCTGCCATATCCCGACGAACGGACGAGGCGAACAGACATGCCTTCAGCCGAGGGAAGAGTGCCGAGTCGTACAGCGACCCCGAACGATGCAGAAGAAGGGAGAGCACAGTATCCTCCGAGGAAGGCCAGCATGGGTTCGGATGCTTCGTCTGGAGCAGGCAGCGGCGACGGCACACGGAGAAGACCACGCTTTGATGCGAACGATCCCAACCGACCAACACTCGGTGGTTACGCGAACGCCAGTCCAAGGTTGGCAGACAGGAGAGGAACACCAGTGAAAGGCATACTGCCTGAGAGCCCTGGCGGACCAGAGCTCCCCGACAAGGACGAGGATAGCGGTCTCTTCCAGCGTGCACCCAGAAAACAGAGTACCGGCACTCAGCCGCAACAATCGCAGCAAGATTACCAGCAACACTTCTACCCGCCACCTCTTGGATCAACAGCACCTACGCAGCCCCAGCAGCAACAGCTCCACATTCCCAACCCATCTGGTGTCAATCGGTTGAGCAGTTCTGCTTCCAATGCGACAACACGAGCTTCACGTGGATCGCCGCCTCCGCCGGAAACACCAATCGATCCCTCAGGTGGACCTACAGGGCTGGGTGACATCGAGGCGCGGTATGCTGCGTCAGGGATCTCGGGCACCAACACTCTAAACGAGATGCAAGCTCAAAGCGCCGCTGCTGCTGCTAGGAGAGCACAATACGGTAACCCAGCGCCTCAGAGAGGTACACCGCAATCACAGCCACAATTTCAGCCTCCACAGTTGCAGTCTCAAACGTCTTCAAATGGGAGATGGAGTCCGACCGAACATCCCAACACTGCACCCCACGGCCCTCCGGTCACGTTCCAAGGTGTAGAAGAAGTCGGGTCCGCCAACGCTGGAGCCCAATCTCAAGCGTCAGGCAGGCAACCAAGCTATTCACAGACTGGCGCTACTCCCGATCGTCAGCTTGGATCAGAGATGAACCGGATGAATCTGAACGATGAGCCACCCCCAGCCTACTCTCCGCCAATCGCCGGTACGGCCGCTTCGCAGTATCCTAATGAGAAAGGAAGGTACGGGAATGCATCTCCCCAGAGCAACGCTCAGGCTGCTCAAGCAGGCGCGCAATCACCTCCAAGTAGGCAACACCCAGCCTTCGCCAACGATCCATTAGTGGCACAGGAGCCCACTCCGCAGGCCAGTAGTTCACAAGCTGGACCGTCGCAGGGCATGGCACCTATTAACATCCAACAAGCAAATGCATCGTCCTCTCCAAGCGCTTCCGGACAAGGTCCATCCAGTCCGCCGCCTCTCCCTGAAGGCTGGATAGCCCATCTTGACAGCAACTCCGGCCAGTACTACTACATCCATCTTCCGACCCAAAGCACGCAATGGGAATTCCCTAAGGGTCCGACACCCTTGAATCTTCAAGAGCCCATGTCTCCTACCGGCACCTACCAGAATCCTCTCGCCTCGCCTTCTGCGTCTATGTTCAAGCAACCGCTCGCCTCTCCATCTTTTGGTCCAGTGCCTCAGAGCGCAACGTTCGACCCTCGCAACAGTATGATGAGCATGGCATCCATTGCGTCGCCCACAGCGGCGGGGTTTACTGGCCCGCCGCCAAGTGCTGGCATTGACATGTACAAGATCGCGCCTACAAACAGCGTTTACTTTGGACCTTATCTGCGCTATACCAACATGGACCTGGAGCGAGGGCTTTGGCTGGGCAGCATTATGCTCGTCACTGACCAGCCGCAGCCGCCATCGATTCACATCCATCAGTCTTCCGATCTTTCACCAAATCCGCGACAGCTCAAAGCTCATCCAATCCACTCGCACCAAAGGTGGATCTTCTACCGCTACGATATCGACCTGCGGATGGACGACAATCAATCAAAGTGGACTTATGCGATAACATCGCATCTCGGCTGTACTCGCTATGAGTTCTTGGTTGCCGCGCTTAGCGAGCAGAGCTGGCGTTTCATCGCACATTCGGGTAACGACTTCGCTATCAACGTCAGTGCCAACGACCGTGCGAAGCTCGGCGGTATTGGACCGATGTGGAAGGACGTCCTCCTCAAACATCAAGAATGCGGTGGCTTCCACACGCAGGTCGGGTTGGGCGGCCAGATCTACGCGGACAGGTTGTGGAAGGACATACCTGCTCTCCGACAGTGGACTCAGATGAGCGGCAAGGAGAACAGGAAGAATGCGCAGTGGACTGCTAAGATGGACGAGGACGTCACGCATGCTTACTTCCATTACTACACGTCGCACTTCGACCAGCCTGCGATCCGTGAGGCTTTCGCGCAGATTCCTCATGTCTGTTGTTTGGACGACCACGACATCTTCGACGGCTTCGGAAGCTATCCTGAGTACATGCAGCAAAGCCATGTCATCAAGAATGTTGGCAGGATTGGTATTGAGATGTATCTCCTCTTCCAACACCACACGACGTTCGAGATATTGCGGGCTGTCTCGAACGACATTGATCTGTTCACGGTGACGGGCCAAGGATGGCACTTCATCAAGTACCTGGGTCCGAGCGTCGTCCTCGTAGGTCCCGACACTCGAAGCGAAAAGAACACCAACCAAGTCATGGCCGGCCCGACATACCAAGGCATCTTCCCCAAAGTCGCAGTCCTGCCTCCGAGCGTACAGCACTGCATCTGGCTTCTGCCAGTCCCAGTGGTCTATCCACGCCTCGAGTCGGTGGAACACGTGGCCCACGCAGCTGCTACCGGCAAGAAAGTGGTCACGGGCGGTTTCAACGCCATTGGCAGGATCGCAGGCGGTGTGGCCGGCGTCGTCGGCGCCAAAGGTGTTGTCAACTCCGGCTTCGACGGCGTGAAGAAGGCCATTGGAAAGTCCGGCCTCATGCAAGGCGTGCTGAGTCCGTTTGGAGAGGTCGAGGTCCTCGATGAGTTGCGCGATATGTGGACCCATGAAAGCAAGGTGAGTGATCTTGTCGCTTTCCAGAAGCTGACAGCCCTTTTTTCAAACTTGAACTGACACTCAATCCACCAGGACCTCGAACGAACCTACATCATCCGCACCCTGCAAGGCATCTCCCACAACAAATCTCTACGCATGACCTTCCTTTCCGGCAGCGTCAACGCCTGCGGTGCCGGCCTTGTGCACGACCCCGCCCACCCCTCCGACCACAAGACAATGTACCAACTCATCACCGCGCCCATCGTCAACGCGCCCTTGCCCAGCTACATCATGCGCCTCCTCAACTCGCAGAAACCCCTGTACGTCCCCGCCAACGGCCACCGCAGCACCCCCTCGCAGCCCACGGACACCAAAGAGGACATGATGGAGATCTTCGCTGCGGACGTCGATGGCAGGCCTAGGGAGCACAGGCGCTTGATGGGCAGGCGCAACTATCTGGCTTGTGTGGCCTACGATCCTGAGGTCGTGCAGGGTTCTTTCGGCACTGTTGCTGGTGGTGGGAATGGTGGGGGCAGAGGTGGTGGTGGTGGTAGGTTGAGTTTGGCTGCTGATTTCATGGTTCAGGGGGATGGTGGGTTTGGGCAGCCGATGAAGTATGGGCCGGTTATTATTCCGAGCTTGGAGTATGGTCGTTGATGGGTTAATGGGTGGGTGGATGCCGATGGTGGAGGTGGATAGAAGAAGGTTGGAGGGTAGGTATGCATGTAACAGAAAGAGACTATAGCGATTGGTCTGCAATGAATGAATGATACAAAGCTATGTGGTATGACCCTATTGTACCTCCTACGAGAAATTTGTTAGATGCATCAGTCGATTGAAGATCGATTAGCTGATTGTACTGTGGTACCTTGGCATTGCGGAGAGATGATCACCGAAGTAGTTCAGGGTCAGTCTTCTTGCTGATGTGTGAGGTACTTTGAGCGCGAACACAGCTGGGCCTGAACGCCCACTGTCTTTCTATCAATGTTTCTGAACTGCTTTACCCGCCGTAGCGCCTTGCTCGCGAGGACCAACCTTGCGACTGTGAGAACGACGTCCACTGTCACAGGGTTGTCTGGTCGCAAATACACACGAGGCAAAGTGCTCCAACCCCACCGGAGAGACCCTACGCTCAGCGTGTTCATGGCCACGTAGGTTATATCCTCCATATACCGCAAATACAGACTGACAGATGATACTAAGCTCTGGAGAAGAGTCCTTCGTTGTCAAGCGCGTGCCCAGGTAGTTTTACGATCTATTCCAGCGCCTTACTTCGGAATTCGCAGGCTCTAGTCGACTTCGAGTACACATTGATTGCAACGATGAAGAGGGCGTACTGGTGTTTCCCCACTTCAAGAGTACTCTCCTTGCTGTGATCCAAGGCAACCCTGAGTTTCCGACAGAAGGACGCCGGAAGATTCTGCGACATGTGGGTGAGGCGATACAGGAGCTTCACGACAAAGATTGGATTCACCTCGGTACCTATTATCCCCTGTTTGGAATGTTATTGCGTTTATGCACTTAGGGCTAACCTCCATCTCTGAGGGTCCTTACTTAAAGTATAATAGAAGTAGAATACTACTAGGTTTATATTAGATTAAATTAAGGTTAGTTTAGATAAGAGAAGAAGGGATTAGTATAATAAATATAGTTTATTATAATTACTAACTTTGATATAGAAGTTAAGTATAAGTCTTCTATAAAAGATAGAAACCTAACTATCCTATATACTAAGAAGACTTATTCTTACTAATCTAATACTACTATTATTTAGTCTAACTAATCTATAGGATTAGACTAATCTAAACTCTAAATTAGTTAAGTAATACCTTAGGTATTACTCTTACTTAGTCCTAGACTATATATATACTAGCTTACTTAGAGCTAGATATAGATTCTATACTTCTAGTACTATCTAATTTCTAGATATTATTATAAAATATATAGAATATTAAATAGTTAGACTAGAGTATAGATAAGAAGAAGATAATATTAGAAGATAAAAAGAAGTAAGAAGAGAAATAAGATATAATAGTAGTAGGAAAATAGAAGAGTATAAAGTCTAAAAGTAGTAGTAGCTTAGAAGAGTTAGAATAGTAAGTAGAATTATATAGTAAAAGACTAATATAAGAGTATATATAGAAGCTATAGAGATTATTATAAAGATAACTAATATACTATAAGCTATATAGCTTAAATATAGTATAATTAAAAAAAAGAATATAGTTAAGAATAGAATAGCTTATAGATAGTTCTAAAGAAAGATAGAAGTTAGATATTAAGATAGTAAAAGCTACTATCTAGTTTCTAGAAAAGATAGATAGATTAATCTATTAGCTAGAAGCTAATTAGATAACTATAGAAATAGATTACTCTTATTTATAAGCTAAGGTAGCGAATCTCTTTTATAAGTAAGGTTACTCTCTAGAGATAGCTTATATAATTACTATAGATAGTCTAATTAAATTAAATTAAATAAATAAATAAATAGATAAATAAGATTATAAGTAGAGTAAGAGTAAGAGTAAGAGTAAGAGTAAGAGTAATTATATTATCGTAGTAAGTAGTAGATCAAAATCTAAGTAGAAAGACTAAAATTCTATCTGAACTCTTCTATAATCGAGATGTATATTCGTTACTTTTAAGAGCAAATGAAATTCAATTTGCTATTAGGAGTAGTATATCATAGTTTAAAGAGGCATTAAAATACGAAGATCATAGGATTAATATTAACCGTAAGTATACTAAATGCCTTGTCATTTATCCTATAATATGCTCCTAGTCTCTTCTATAGACTTATTCTCAAATCGTCTTACTATGCAAGTAGTCCCTCACCTTACCTGCTACACCATTGCTACTAACTTCTAACACCCCTCTTGCCTCTCTGTCCATGTCCTTTAGCTGCATCTCGTACGGGCCTAAGACGTCCTCTAGCAGCTCATTCTTATCGATCTTTGACTCGCCTGTCCAGACCCATTTTGCTGGCTTCGCAAAGCCCTCTAGAACTCCGTTCGGCAAATCGTGATCCGCATGGCCATCAATAAGTTTCCACTTATTAAGTGGTCCCTTGTCTCCGTCCGGGAGATATGTGAGGGTTCTCCTCTGTGGGATGATCTTGCTCAAGAGCCACTGGATATAAGGCTGGAAGCTGAGTCCGGGAGGGAACGCTCTATCCCAGTTGGATTCTATCGGCGAACCACCAACATCGATGCGGTAGCGCACGGAGGCGTGGACGTACTCGTGCGTGTTATGCATGAGCTCTGCCGTGAGATCACCGGTCGCGTAGTTGGTACGACAATATTGTCCAGGTGTGCGGATACGTCGGCCGGCGAGTGATTGAAGGAATGTGAGGGAATCGTAGACGCGGCCTTTTGCCCAGCCATGATGAGCGGGAACCGGCTTGTCGGATCGTTGATACTGCTCAACTTGGAGGCGGTGGAAGTTTTTGATGTAGTTGTCGTCAAACTGAATCCAATCAAGGGCTTGGTACTCCTTCTCTACTGGTCTGGTATGGCCGGCGAGCTGGTCCATCATCCAGACTAGAGCAATGTCGGCCATGCCTTGATCTGCGTATGAACCGCCGACATTGCTGTGTGCGCCTGCGAACCATACTTGTTTGAGATTGGTCCGGCAGTCATCAGGTCGCTCCCAAACAGCTGGGGCATAAGGGAAGCGTCGCTCGTCGAGACCAAGTGCTTGGAAGGCATTCTCAACGTGGTCGTCGATAGTCGTATCATACCAGCGATACTCCCTGATGAATGATGTGAGGAATGGAAAGACTCGCTGCAGAATTGGGTCAATTGGGATGCCAAGTGCGCCAACCGTGTCCCAGACTCCGATACACTTGACATTGGCTTCCTGAGTCAAATTGAGTGAGAGCAGAATCTCGCGGTAAGACTGCATGTACTCGTTGATTTTGTCTTTCTTGCCAATGAACTCAGGCGGTGGCAGGACTTTCTCCAGCTCTGGATTGAGCCTGTAGTAGGTATCGAAGAATCTAGGTAGGCGTTTCGGGTATCCTGCGTTGGCCCAATCGGTGAAGATTTCGTAGAAGAAAGGCATGGCGATCTTCTTGAGGATGCCGACAGCACCAACGAAACCGCCTATGCTACGAGCTGTAAAAGCTCCGCGAGAGAATCCGACGAGGAAGATGGAGTCTGGTTGCTTAGTCTTATCATGTCCCGAGTAGTTGCTCACGAGAAATGAATACGCTTCGCGGATGTTTTCGGAGAGACCTGCCCCGGTACCACCGCCGACTAGATGATCGTAAAAGCCGATTCCTGTTCCAGCGCCAGCCTGATAGTAAACGATTTGTTGATGATGTGCGTCGTCCTGATCCTTCATGGCACGCGCAATGCGAGTAACGTTGGATGGAGTTTGAGGCGCCCCAGAGGAGCCAAGTTTTCCTTTGACCCAGCCGCTGTCTGCATCCACCCATGTGCCGTCGCAACAGACGATTAACTTCTTGGGTATACTAAGAGCGACTGCAGACACAGAGCTGTGCCGTGGGTGGCGGCTATTGACTCCAAGGGTATCGGACATGGCGTTTGTAGGTCTGAGAGGTGTACCAGCTATATATTCTTCTACCTTCCCGCAGTAGCTCGTGATATCGCGGAGCAAGTAGCTGGTGATTGGGTAAAATGAGTGGCTGGATTTCTGTAGATCTGCATCCAAGCATCTTCGGATAGACGCAAGTAGCTTGAGACAGTCCCAGGAATTTCTTGTCTCCTTCCAGAGACCATGGGCTGCTCCAACAGTACCGTCCGTCAATCCGGACGACGCGGTGACTCGCCGTAATAGCACGTCAAACTGTAGTTTGTAGTCATGATTCTTTTGACCGTGCCGCACGATCGTCTCGAGTTCTTGGTCCATGGGATATTGCGGAGGCCTCCTTAGTCTGGCTTCGTCAGGTTTGGACTTCTGAGCGACTTCTAGCAATTTGCGGTCGTTGGCCATGAGTGTCAAGTATTGATATGCACGAGACTCTTTCGCTAGAGTGTCGATCTCGTCGAGATTGCGCAGCCAGTACTGTTTGGAGGGCGCCGAGAGCAACCCGTCCAACTTAGCAAAGAGTCCGACGATTTGGGGTAATTCCTCTCTTTCTCCCACCGGAGCCGGCGCATTATCAGAGTCAGGGAACAAATCTCGCCAGAGATGTGCCAATGCTCTACGACAAGTTTCCGCCAGTATCGAAACACCCGCGATGAAAGTATCTGCATCTTCAGAAGCCAACAAGATGTCGCAAATTCTCATCCATTCAATAGCATCCGGCTCTTCGTCGTGTACTAGGCCACCGAGCTCATGAAACTCGACAGTGGTCCAAGGCTGAGCAACAGCATTGTTCTGTTTCAGGACATCGTACCATGTCTGGCCCGTCTGAGGTTGGAATGTATTCCCGACAGGTTCGGAAAGAGTCACACACGAGGCGTTTACCTTGTGCAGGAGTGCATTGTTGGCTGAATTGTAGTTCATAACGCGGAGGCTGAGCACTAGCATTCGCATCTGATTCAGTTAAGCCATGATCGTGAACATACGGTGCACATGCAGCTTACTTCAACACCGGACCACTTTCCGTTTGAACGAGATACATTTAAGCCACCGAGGGCTTTTTCCGCTTCCGCGACGGCATCTTCGAAGCAAAGTCTGGTGTGGATCTTTGCGATGTAACAGAGTAGCGTTAGAACGAGAACCTCCTCTTCCGTATAGATCATGTCGTGCAGTTTGGGGTCGCTGAGCAAGATGAGCGAATTTTTTTCGAGGATGGTTTCCAGAAAGTCCTCAGCTTTTCCGAATGCGCCTTGCTCAACCAACATGTCGCCATATTCCGCAGCCACAGGAAAGAAGCGTTCATGCTCTTTCAATACCTCTTGGTAGAACGACTCTGCGCGTGAAAAGTGGCCAGCCCGAGTGAGTCGGGCGAAGGTATCTAGATCGCCTGGTAAGTCTTGTGTCCACTCCATGTCGTAGGACAGAAGCTCCGTTCCATGGGTGGAGCTTCTCGTCTCGGGCGGGCGGTTTGGTATGGGGTCCATCGTAGGCGGTTGCAGTCAGACGAGACAATCCAGGGTACCTTCTAAGGGACCGCAGTTTATAAGCCGCTGGCACCATTGCATGTGCGCTGTTACCTGGCTGGATCAAAGTTGCTCACAGCCGACCAGTATGGGGAGTGCCACTTAGATGGCTTGCATCACCCGATCAATATCTCCACACAGCTCGCAGTCTTACGATGAACACGATAGCGGAGGTGGGGATAGGCTCGTCTGGACAATTGCTCTCATGCCACGCGTGCAGGTCTGGTCAGGCCAGATGCGCCGCCGAATCCCATTGAATCGACGTGCTTATTGCGCTCCCCCGCAATCCGGGCATGGTGAAAGAGGTTGACCAATAGATGCTGAGGTACCTCGAAGTCCTGGCGTTGGCACCTAGTCGCTGGAAGAGCCCGGAGTCGCCGATCAACATGTGCACTTTACCCCACATGGAATGAGTGCTCGCCCATTGCGGAAACACATGCATGTTCAATGTGACACTATTGATTCGACGATGAGACACTAGCCGAGAACGCTACAACGAGGTCACGCTCGATTTCAGTCTGCAGGTATCCTGCGGTGGATCCGGTTGCAGATATCAACTTGGACATGGCCTCAATTTCGTCATATACACCACAACTTCGACATGGCGGCCCCCTCAAGTTGCACCGCAAAATACTGGGACGACTCCAGGTACTCCAGGCCGGCCCAACAAGCAGTGACGCTAGTTTCCAGGAGCTTTGCCAGTGAGAAGCTGAAAGTTCAGTGCCATTTGGACGACTTGCGACTTTGCGATCTTCTGGGAACTCCAGAGCACAACGTGATGGTGTTGCGGCTCAAACTTCGCACAGTGGGCCACGAACGGATGTTCATGCGATGGGCAAGAGTGCGCCTTGAATTCAAGAAGTCAGAGAGATCACGGGAATCCGATCCGAGTCCATGGGTAGAACACTGCGAGCCAGCTATTATATTAGGCGAGAGCCAGAACCGTCAGGTGACAACTCATTATGAGGCTGCGCCTGAAGTGCCATTGCCTATAGGCAATATTGCAATTGGTTCTGCTGGAAGGTCGACAGAGCGAACAAGGACCAGAACCTGGCGATTCCAGTCTTCCTCCTCAGGTCTTGTAGGAACGCACGACCACGGAATTGACATGTCGCTCAACATTCCGGACGACGATTGCTATCAATCCTTCTCAAACCGTTCCATCAGCACGGCAGCCTTGATCGAGGAAATGGGAGAAGCAGTGTTGATCCGAACAGCCGTTGTGGAAGGCAAAGCAAAGCATTGGATCAGCCTGTCAAGGTGCTGTAGAAAGTTTCTACCTGCACAAGTGAGATGGGAAGAAAAAACACTCTCCCTCTCAGAGTTGAGAGCAATGCCACAACCGAGCGTCCAATTTGACAGCCTGGAAACTCTGCACAAGCATATGGCGGACTGCTCGAAGGCAGACAACGGATCCCAGGCCCCGATAGGTACGCACATACCACTAGACCAAGCGTATCTGCGCTAACGAGTTCCAGTCGTACCTGATCAGCGGAACTGAGACCAAGGTGGTCGACAACCAACCCAAGGTTGTAAAATTGAATTAGTTGGTTGCCACAACCGATCCAATCGAGCATCTCAAAATAGATTTACAATCCAACCTAAATACCGCTAGATTGTTTAGTTAGTTGTAAGTGTTGTTTGGTGGAGCGGTAGGGTGTTACGGGCGGGTATTGGGAGCGCAGGCGGTGCGTAGGTATGGTAGCAGACGGGTCGAATACAGAGCTATGTACGTACGGACAAGAATCCGACTATCCCGCTTCCGCCTAAGCTCGATGTAACGGAGGTGGAATGCCGCTGGGTTTATGTCGGGTCAAACTAAGGTTGATTCAGGCGAGGGAAGAAGGGGTTGGCACAATGAATACAGTTCGTTGTAATCACTGACTTCGATACATGAGTTAAGTACGAGGCTCCTATAAAAGATAGAAACCTAACTATCCTATATACTAAGGAGACTTGTTCTCACTAATCTAATACTGCTATCGTTTAGTCTAACTAATCTATAGAATCAGACTAATCTAAATCCTAGATTAGTTAAGTAATGCCTTAGGTATTACTCTTGCTTAGTCCTAGACTATACATATACCTACTTACTTAGAGCTAGATATAGATCCTATGCTTCTAGCACTACCTAATCTCTAGATGTTATTATACTATCTCTCTCTAAGGTCTAGTATTGTTCTAATACTTATCTATTTATTAGACTTCTATCTTTTGTCCTATTCCTTTCTCTTATATTTCTTAATAGCTTCTAAAGCTAAATGCTATATACATTCCTACAAAGATCCAGAGTTAGGATCCTTAGTAGGTATAGAGTATATAGACTAGTAAACTTTATACTTAGACTTAGGATCCTTAGGATTTAGACTTAGGATCTTTAGGGTTCCTATTACTTTTAGATAACTCTAGTATACCTAAACTCCTCTACTACTATGGTTTCATTATATAACTGCTTTTAGAATATTGTTCTAAGTACTATGTACTATATTAGAAGGTATAGAAGATCTATAGAATTAGGATTATAGCTAGCAACTCCTACCCTTACCTTCAGCCTACTATAACATCTTAGGTAGTATAGAGTAGTAATACTATAAGCACCTAAGATAAGATTCTATTATAAGGTTTCTAATATTAGTCTATACTATTCTAACATCTTATATAGTACTAGATGCTACTCTATATAGCCTATGAATTTTGTATAGTACCTAGCTAGGTCTAAACATATCTCTATTACTACTATCCTACTATTATAGCTAAATAGTACTAACAGATTAAGTAGTAGATAGTAGAGACTCTAGGTCTAGTATATATAGTTAATATAGTAGTCTTTCCTAGTTTAGAGAAAAGACCTATACCTAGTATTCTACTTTAGAATAGGTGTTTCTAGTATATCTAATGCTAGTAGTTATCCTCTACTCTAAAGAACATATAGAAATATTATAGGTAGATATACTAATAGAAGAGTAGCAAAGGTAAGAGAGGTAGTTTGAAAAACTGCTAGGCCTCTAAAAGTAGTTAAATATAGACTATAGACTATTACTATTAACAATTATTTAAAACATCTATCTAAAAGAAATAGTCTAAGGTATAGCTAATTAGCTAGTAGGTTAACCTAACTAGTAGGGCTATACTCTAGCAAGTAGGTAAGGATCTCCTATAGGTAATAGAGAAAGATATATAATAGAAGAAAGATAAGAGACTAGTTATCTTACTTAGTACTAGGTCCTAGGCTAACCTATAGATAGAATATACTAGATAAGACTACTACCTCTTTAGATTTAAAAAGACATAGCTAAAGAATAGCCTATATTCTATAGAAGCATCTAAAGAAGAGCTCTCTACTATAGAAACTATACTATAGAAGACTTACTAGGCTACTATCAAAGTCCTCTACTAGGCTATATAAGTATGCTATCCTAGTATTATCTCTTAGAATGTATTACTCTTTATTAATAGAAGAGAGTGTAGAGCTAGGAACAATGAGAAGCCCTTCTATAGTAAGTACTACTAAGATACCCTAAGAAAGTACTATACTATCTAGGTAAAGCTATTAAGGTATCTATAGCATAGTTAGCAATAGGAGGAGAGGCTATCCTATATCCTTACTAATCACTAATCAAAGTTGTTTACTAGTATATAGGATAAAGCTAGACTTAGTACTACTAACCTTACCTCTAAGGAAGTAAGAGAGTAGAAAGAGAAGCTATACTAGGTAGTAGGCAGCTTCTAGGGTTTAATACTAGTCTATACCCTTTCTAATAATAAGTTTAAGAGTAGCTTAGTTAGTAGGATTACTATCCTTAGTCTAGATACTAGCACTAGTGGTTAGGCAGATCCTTCTAGATTCACTCTTATACTCTCTAGGATTGTCACTCTTAGTAGAGCCTTAGTAGTATACCTAGCCTAGTATATAAGAGAACATAACATTAAGTAGAGCCTAGCCTATAGACTTAAGCTAGGATAGGCTTAAGCATAGGTAACCTAGGTCTTTCTCTAGGTATAGATAATAGTATAAGAGTTTATGTGCCTCACCTAATTTAATAGCTAGCCTAGCCTAATTATAAGAATCCTCTATATAAGAACCTTTAGCCTAAAGATTAGCCTAACTACTAAGAGTGCCCCTAGAGTAGCTTAGAGGGATAGATATAATAAGGTATCTATTAACTAGACTAGCTTCACTATAGGAGAGCTAAGAGATATAGTCTATAGACTATATAAGACCTATAGAGAGTAACTAGTTATATAGCTAATATTCCTATAAGAGAAAGAGCAACTACCTTAGCTAGAGCTAAAGAGATTGTTTAACAATCTAGCTAAGCTAGGAGAAGAGTAGAGTTTCCTATAGGATGTACGTAACTTAGATACCTTATAGCAGGTTAGGAGAGACTAGTAGCTATAGAAGAGAATGCTAAATAAGAAGAAGATAAGTAGCTAGCTCTTCTAGGGTGATCTTAATTAAGTAGCTAGCTACTATAATCTAATCTTTAACTAAGTTAGAGTAGAAAGCTACTTTAGAAAAGTTAAGTAATTTAAAGAGGAGCTTATTGTCCTATACTATCTTACTACTAGAGCTCCTACTAGAGATCTAGAGCTGTTTAGTATAATATATAAGAATAGGTAGGATAGTAGGACCTAGAGGAGAGTGTTCCTTAATGATAGTATAGTAGAGATAGTTATCCTATACTATAAAGGATTTAGCTTTAGCTAGAAGGTTAAGATCATCTATTACTACCTACCTTAGGAAGTAGGTAAATTAGTAGTGTTCTTCCTATAGCTAGTAGAGTCCTTTCTAAGACAACTCTAGTAACTAATCTATAGGTAGACTATATTTAGTAGCTACCTTTAGGAGCCTAAGCCTAAGAGATTAGACACTCTTAAGCTAGAGCTAGATCTAGATTCTACTAACATAGACAGTAGTAAAGATAAGAGCTAGAACCTAGCCTTTATAGATATAGGAGAAGATAAGAGAAACCTAGAGAATAAGAGTAAATAGAGAGGTACTTCTTAGTAGAGTAGGGCACCTTAGGATAGGGCATCTTAGCCTAAAGTAGTATAACTACTAAATGTAGATAGATTCTAGAGTATTAACTACCTAAAAAGAGTAATAAAGAGAGAGTGTAACTTAAGAATTAGGGTAGAGTTTAGTCTATCTTAGTAGAGATAGGTATACCTAGCTATCTAGAGGATATATATATAGAGCTCTAAGACTATAGAGTTACTAGACTAGCTATATCTAGCTAAATCTGGATCTAGCTAATAGACCTAATCTGCTTACTCTAGGTTTACTAAGGATATAGTATATAGTCTCTCTATAACTAAGAATCTACTTACTACTTTTACTTAGTAGAGGCAATTTAGAAAGCTAAGCTAGATGTAGTATTAGTTTCTATACTTCCTCTTAGTATCTACCTATACCTCTTAGGGTAGCACTTAGCTATAGGAGATATAGGACTATAGCTTAGCTATATACTAGTTTAGGCTAAAGAAGGTTAATCTACTTATATAGCTATAGCAAATGACCTACCTATAGGCTAAATTCAGAGATATCTAACTCTAGGCTCTATAGGCTATCATATCTAGATAGCCTAGGGTAGTACTAGTAATAAAGACAGAAGGGAGTAAGAACCTAATATACATATTACCTACTACTTACTCTCTAGTAAGCCTAACTATTATAGTAGTATCTTTATACTCCCTTTAGACAGACTAG
>Ga0265797_10002319_pt1 | contig 32141 bp, 27 predicted proteins | sample P2T30metagenome_FD_192433 | JGI IMG/M metagenome (GOLD analysis project Ga0265797, IMG submission 192433) | Plant litter microbial communities from East Loma Ridge, Irvine, California - P2 T30 | ecosystem: Environmental > Terrestrial > Plant litter > Unclassified | place: USA: California... | reverse complement strand
AGGCTCAGATAAGGGTCGGGTGGCCACGGCGCCTTGGCCGCGGCGCGCGCCGGATTGCGATCCTGGTGCTGCCACCACGCGCTCTGCGGGCCGATCCAGACCTCGTGGCCCAGATAACCGACGTTGCCGCTCGTATGGTCGACCGCCGCGGCAGGGTCGCCCGCGCGTTCGTCGACCAGCAAAAAATTCGGTTTGCCGACGAGCGAGAATGCGAGCAGGCGGCCGCCGATCGCGTCGGTGACCGTGGCGCGGACCGTGCCGTTGTCGAGATGGTGTGCCGGGACTTGCGCCTGCGCAGCGCCGGCAGCGAATGCACAACTGAGGATGGACACGAAATAACGGATGGGGAGCATTGGGCGCTTGATGGAATGTAGGCCAGGCGTAAGAAGCAAAAACGCCATTCCCGCGCTAGCGGAAATGGCGTCTTCAGGTAGCGTACCCGAACGCGTTCAGGTCACGCAAGCGTGCTTACTTGGAAGCGTCCTGCATCTTTTCGCCGGCGCGTTCCACGCTGCGGCCAGCAGCGGCGGTAGCGTCGCTGGTGGCTTCCTTGGCGTCGCGTGCGGCTTCGCGGGTTTCCTGCTTGATTTCGTTGCCGGCGGCGTCGAGGCGGGCGCCTGCGCGGTCGGCAGCAGCTTCGGCGCGCTCGCCTGCAGCGTCCATCTTCGCGCCGGCGGTGTCGGCAGCAGCTTCCATCTTGTCGCCAGCGCGCTCGGCGGCAGCGTCAGCAGCCTGCACGGCTTCGCGCGATTCGGTCGCGACAGCAGCGCCGGTGTTATCGATTGCCTTGCCTGCTTCTTGTGCAGGGCCCATGCCGTCGTTCTTGTTGCAACCCGAAACCAGCACTGCCACTGCCAGCATGATGCCCGAAATAGTCGTGATCTTCATTGTGTACTCCTTAGTAAATGTTGTCACTTAGCATACAACATTTCTAAAAAACGTGGCAAACGATGGTGGTGTGTATCGTGCGCAACAATCCGTCGACCTCGTTCAAGCCTCAGTCCTCCTGTCCCAGGTAGCCCAGCAGCCGCTCGGCATGCGGCGACAACGCGCCCGGATCGGCGTAGCAGACCCGCAGTTCGCGAACGGCCCAGGCCTCCTCTAACGCCACGATCCGCACCGGCATGTCGTTCGCGAAGCGCGCCGCCGCGGCTTCCGGCAGCATGGCGACGCCGGCGCCACGCGCTACCAGTTGCGCGATGGCGTCGAAGCTCGAGGCGCGCACCCGGATTTTCAGCGGGCGCCCGCTGGCGCTGGCCATCTTCTCGACGAAGCGCTGCATCGCGCGCCGGGCCGGCAGGCAGATGAACGGATGGTCGAGCGCGTCGCGCAGCCGGATCGATGCGCGCTCTGCCAGCGCGTGGCCGACGGGCACCAGCAGCACCAGCCGGTTGCTGCGAAACGGCAGCGAAATCACGCCGTCGCCGGCCACGTCGCCATCCAGGATGCCCAGTTCGACGTCGCCCGCGCGCACCGCCCGCAACACGTCGATGCTGCTTTGTTCGAGCAGTTGCAGGTCGGTCTCGGGATGGTCGGCCAGGAAGCGCCCGACCGGCGCCGGCAGGAAGGTGCTGATCGCGACCGTGGTGCCGCCCACGCGCACGCTCACCCGGCGCTCGCCGCGCAGCTCGCGCACGGTGTCTTTCAGGCCTTCGACTTCGCCCGCCACGCGCGCGGCGCGCTCGAGGATGAAGCGGCCGGCCGCGGTCGGGCTCATGCCATCGGCCGAACGGGCAAAAATCTCGATCCCGCACGATTGCTCGAATTTGCGCAGGCGGTTGCTGGCCGCCGACAGCGCGATCGGGAAGCGTTGCGCCGCCTTGCTCAGGCTGCCCGCTTCGGCAATCGCCAGCAACAGGCGCAGATCGATGAGTTCAACGTGCACGGCTTTCTCCTGGCGCGAAGGGTGAGTGGCGAATTGACGCATTCTAAGCCAGTTCACTTCGCGTCAGAATAAGGCTTTACGAATAAGGGTGGACAGGATATGGCGCGACTGGCGGGATGGATGCAGGACGGACGCTTGTATGCGGTGCTGGCGGCGGCCGGCTTCAGCATGAAGGCGGTGTTCGTCAAGCTCGGCTACGCGGCGGCGCCGGTCGACGCCTTGAGCCTGCTGGCGCTGCGCATGCTGTGCGCGCTGCCGCTGTTCCTGTGGCTATTGTGGATGGCGCGCGACCGCGGCGCCAGCAGGCTTGGCATGGCGGACATCGGGCGCATCCTGCTGCTCGGTTTCAGCGGCTACTACCTGGCCAGCCTGTTCGACTTCTTCGGCCTGGAGACCATCAGCGCCGGCCTCGAACGCCTGATCCTGTACCTGTATCCCAGCCTGGTGCTGGTGTTTCAGATGATTCTTACCGGTGAGCGCCCGGGCGCGCGCACGCTGCAGGCAATGGCGATCTGCTATCTGGGGTTGGGCATCGGCTTCGTGCATGACATGCAGCTGGCCGGCTGGAGCCGCGAGGTCCTGGTCGGCGCCGCCTGGGTGTTCGCCAGTGCGGTCAGCTACGCCATCTATTACATCGGCACCGGCGCGGTGGTGCAGCGTATCGGCTCGATGCGCCTGGCCGGACTGGCCGGCAGCGCGGCCTGCGTGCTGGTGCTGGCCCATTTCGCGGCAGTCGGCGCGCCGTCGCGGCTGCCTGAATTGCCGTCGTCGGTGTGGCTGATCGCGGCGGCGATGGCGCTGGTTTCGACCGTGCTGCCGATCTACTGGACCGCGCTGGCGATTGCCCGACTGGGGCCGGCGCAGACCGCGGCGTTTGGTAATCTGGGCCCGGTGCTGACGGTGCTGGCAGCGTGGCTGATGCTGGGCGAGCCGCTCTCTGGCTGGCAGATGGGCGGACTGGCGCTGGTGCTGCTGGGCGTCATGCGCCTCAAGCCGGGGCCGGATCGAACAGCCCGGCGCCATCCCAGCGCGGCAGAGCCGGATCGGCGCGCGCACTGACCGCCTTGGCCAGGTAACGTGGCCCAAGGCGCTTGAGCACTGCAGGGAAGGCGCGGCAGTAGCTCGACTGGATGCCGGCCAGGTGCGCCAGCCGTGCATACGTGACCACGCTGCCTTCGGGCGCCGCATCGAGCACCAGCGCCAGGCGTTGGCGCCAGTCTTCGGGCCAGGGCGCGAGCGAAAGACCGATTGCGCGCACTGCGTCGCCAAGGTAGACATCACCCCCGCGCAGCACGCGCGCCAGCATGCCGCGCCGGGCGCCGATGCGCGCCGCCAGCCGCGCGCCATGGCGATCGAGCTGGCCGCAGGCCTCGCACACGAACATCACCCGCAGCAGCGCCTGCGCCCCGACCTGCAGCACCGTGCCCGAGCTTAGGGTCGCCACATCGACGTCGACCAGCAGGTTTTCGCGCAGCGCCTGCGGCGCCAGGTCGAACCGGGTGTAGGCATCGACGCCGGCCAGCAGCAACTGGCGCGGCGAGAACGCATCGGCATGGCGGTCGCCCTCTATGCCAACGTTTGCCGTCAAGCGCAGGCGCTCGGCCGCAAGCGGGGCGCTTGAAGCGGCAGGCCGGATCGACAGCGCCATCACACGACCTGGCTCGCTCATGGCAGGCTTTTACTTCGCCGAGTGCAGCGCGCGCGCCGCTTCGAGGTACTTGGCGGCGTTCGGCACCGCGGTCCAGGCCGGCTTGACGGGATTGTTGGCGATGTCACGCAGGGCGAGGGCCACCATGCGGTTCACGCTTGCCATATTCTCGTAGTCGACCTTGTCCCAGGTATCGTCCTTGCCGTGATAGTCGGGAAAGCCGAACGCCACGCACAGGGTGTGGGCCGGCACCCCGGCATCGGCCAGCGCCTGGTTGTCGCTGCGCGCAAAATAACGGTCGCTGTTGGTCGGGTGCTTGTAGAAGCGGATGCCGCTGCGTTCACTCGCGCGGCGCAACGTCTCGCCAACGGTCGAATAATCAAACCCGGTCATGGTGGCCGATTTGACTTGCGCGCCTTCGCTGTCGTCGGTGCGGCCGACCTGCTCCAGGTTCAGGTTGGCCACGGTGTCCTTCAGCGGGAACACCGGATTACGCGCGTAGTAGCGCGAGCCGAGCAGGCCCAGTTCTTCGCCGAACAGGGCGATGAACACGATGCTGCGGCGTGGCCGTTCTTTCTGCGCCGCCAGCGCGGCCGCGATCTCGATCACCGACACCACGCCGCTGCCGTCGTCGTTGGCGCCGTTGAAGATCTCGCCGTCGCGGATGCCCAGATGGTCGTAGTGGGCGCTGAGCATGACATAGGTGCTTTTCAGCGCCGGGTCGGCGCCGCGCAGCACGCCGATCACGTTGCGCAGCTTGACCGGCTTGACGTCCGGTGCAGCGATCCTGACGGCCACGCTGGCGTTGCCCGCTTCGAGCGCGGCGGCGGCATCGGCGGCATGCAGCATCACCACCGGCGCCGAGACCTTGGGCGCCGGCGGCGCCGGCTGCGCGGGATCGATCAGCCAGCCGCCGGCGCCGCGCGCATGGCGCCGTTCGCGGTCGACCAGCACGATCAGCGCCGGCGTCGATTTGATCTTCGACTGCAGCTGGGCCGCTGCGCCCGGGACCGCGGCCGCCGGCACCACCAGCACCTTGCCATTGGCCGCGCCGGCGTCGTCGAGCGCCGCCTGCCAGCTCATGAACACTGCCGGCGTGGCCGCCAGCGAAACCGGGTCCATCGCGACGCTGCTGGCGCCGCCGGCCGCCACGGCGAGCGTCTTGCCGCCGGCATTGATGGTCAGCGCCAGGTCGCCATCCTTGCGCTGCGCAAACTGCCAGTTGGCGGTCTGGAAGTAGCCGTCGTCGCCGGCCGCTTCCAGGCCCGCGCGGCGGAACTGGGCGGCGATGTATTCGCCCGCCAGGTCGACCCCGCGCGATGGCGTGCCGCGCCCCTCCAGCAGGTCCGACGCCAGGAACGACAGGTGGCCGCGCAGCGAGTTGGCCGAGATCTGCGAGGTCAGGGCGTCGAGCGGGGCGGCCTTGGCCGGGAGCGCGCGCTGGGCGTCGGCCAGGGCGCCGGAGCAGGCCAGGGCGAGGGTGAGGGCGGAGACGATGTGACGCATTGGGCGAAGTTCCACTGGATAGAAAGAGGGGCAATATGACATGGCGGCGCTTTGATGGTCAACTCCGGGTGCCGGTTGGCGCCACGGTTTTGCCAGTTCGTCGCAATCGCCCTTGTCCGACCTGGCCTGCGTGTGCAGAATAAGCGCCAACGTCAGCTTGAGTCACCCACCGATCGAGACCGCATGCCCACCGCCACCCCCGTTCCCGAACCAGCCACCACGCAGCGTAGCGGCTGGCGCCGCATCGTTGCCGAACTGCCGCTGACCGTCGTCGTCAGCGCGCTGCTGGCCGCGATGATCACGATGGTGATCGGCAAACCCGAGGTGTTCCTCGAGAACCTGGTGTTTTCGGTGATGATCGGCGCGGTCGCTTTTACGCTGCTCAATGGCGCCCGCCTGCTGTTCTGGGATCGCCCGGTGTGGGGGCTGCGCCAGTGGCTGCCGTTTTTGGCGCTGACCGCGGTGGTGGCGCCGGTCGCGCATTTCACGGGCATCTCGATCACCGGGCTGATGCTCGGGATCCGCACCCCGACCCTGGCCGAATATCCATCGCGCGCGAGCCTGAGCATGATCCTGTTCACGCTGGGCGGCACCACCATCATGACCGTGCTCCTGCGCCACCGCGAACGCCTGCGCCGGGTCGAGGCCGAGCATGCGGCGGCGCGCCTGCGCGCCGAGGTCCAGGAGCGCCAGGCCCTGCAGGCCCAGTTGCGCCTGATGCAGGCCCAGATCGAACCGCACATGCTGTTTAATACCCTGGCCAACCTGCAGGGGCTGATCGCGATCGACCCCGAGCGCGCCGGCCAGATGCTCGACCAGCTGATCCAGTACCTGCGCGCGACGCTGAGCGTGTCGCGCGCCGAGATCACCACGCTCGACGCCGAATTCGAGGCCATGCGCGCCTACCTTGGCCTGATGGGCGTGCGCATGGGCGAACGTCTGCGCTACCGGCTCGAGCTGCCGTCCGCGCTGCGCACGGCGCGCCTGCCGACCATGCTGCTGCAGCCGCTGGTCGAAAACGCGATCGTGCACGGGATCGAGCCCAAGATCGACGGCGGCGAAGTCGTGATCGAAGCCGCCGCCGACGGCGAGCGCTTGACCATCACGGTGCGCGACAGCGGGCTTGGCCTGGGCCAGCAGCGTGGCCCGCGCGCAGGCGGCAAAAATAGCGGCAGCGGCGTCGGCGTCGCCACCACCCGCGAACGCCTCGACGGCCTGTATGGAGCGCGCGCCGCACTCGAGATCCTCCCGGCGCAGCCGCACGGCGCGCTGGCCCGCTTGACCCTTCCACTGGAGAGCGCATGACCCCGCGCGCACTGATCGCCGAAGACGAACCGATTCTCGCCGCCACGCTGGCGCGCACGCTGGGCCAGTTGTGGCCCGAACTGCAGATCGTTGCGAGTGTCCCGAACGGCGTGGCGGCCGTGGAACAGGCGCTGGCGCTGCGGCCCGATGTCCTGTTCCTGGATATCCGCATGCCCGGCCAGACCGGACTCGAAGCGGCCGAGGAACTGGCCGAGCGCTGGGAAGGACCCGCGCCGTTCCCGCATATCGTGTTCGTGACCGCCTTCGACGATTACGCGGTGCAGGCGTTCGAGCATGCGGCCGCCGATTATGTGCTCAAGCCGGTCAGCGCGGCGCGCCTGGGCAAGACCGTCGAGCGCCTGCGCGCGCTGCTGGGCGGCCGCGCCGACCAGGGCGCCGCCGCCATCGGCCAGCTGCTGGGACAACTGCAGGCGCTGTTGCCCTCGGCGCCGGCTGGCGCCAACGCTGGCGCCGGGCGCTTGAGCACCATCCGCGCCGCCGTCGGCAGCGTGGTGCGCATGATCCCGGTCGACGACGTGGTGTTTTTCCAGGCGGTGGACAAATACGTGAATGTCGTAACCGCCGACGGCGAAGCGCTGATCCGGGTGCCGCTCAAGGAGTTGCTGGCGCAGCTCGACCCAAGGCGCTTCCAGCAGATCAGCCGCGGCACGGTGGTGAACCTGGACTGCGTGACCAGTGCCACGCGCGACGAATTGGGCAAGGTGACGCTGACGCTGCGCGGTCGGCCCGACAAGCCGCGCGTCAGTCCGGTGTATGCGCATCACTTCCGGCAGATGTAGCGCTGGCGGCGAGCCGGGGTAGATAACTGACGACGCATTTCGCGCGATCCGCCCGCGCGGATCGACACCGCGCTGGCGGCACTGGCCGCGCATTCGGTAAAATGCCGCTTTACACCCGAATAGACATCATCATGGAACTGCGCGCCGGCGCCCTGCAAGCGCTGCTGGAAACCGATCCCGCCGCCAAGACCGCCGCCATCGTGGCGCTGGCCGCGGCCTGCCGCATGGGCAGCACCGGCAGCATCGGCATCGACCCGCATGCGGCGATCGAAGAACCTGGCGCCATCCCCGGCCGTCCCGTCAAGCCCGACCTGGTGCCGCCGCTGCAAGTCGGGCGCCGCTCGATGGGCACGCCCGAAGGCCGCGCGATGCTGGTGCACGCGCTGGCGCACATCGAATTCAACGCCGTCAACCTGGCGCTCGACGCCCTGTGGCGCTTCCCCGGTCTGCCCGAGCAGTATTACCGCGACTGGCTGCGCGTGGCCGACGAAGAAGCGCTGCACTTCACGCTGCTCAACGCGCACCTGGGCACGCTCGGCTATACCTACGGCGACTTCCCGGGCCACGACAGCCTGTGGGAGATGGTGGCCAAGACCAGTGGCGACGTGCTGGCGCGCATGGCGCTGGTGCCGCGCACGCTCGAAGCGCGCGGGCTCGATGCGATCCCGCCGCTGCGCGCCAAGATCGCGCAGGCTGGCGACCTGGCGGCGGCCCTGATCCTGGACCGGCTGCTGGTCGATGAAGTCGGCCACGTCGAAATCGGCAACCGCTGGTATTGTTACCTGTGCCAGCAGCGCGGCCTGGAACCGATCGCCACCTACGACGCGCTCACCGTGCAGTACAAGGCGCCGGTGCTCAAGGGCCCGTTCAATATCGAAGGGCGGCGCCAGGCCGGTTTCAGCGAAGCGGAGCTGCAGCGCTACCGCTGATGGACACGCTTGCCACAGCGCCGACGCTGGCTGCGGACGGCGGCACCGGCTTCATCCTCACCCGCCACTGGCGCGACACCGGCGCCGGCTGCGAAGTCGAGTTCTGGCTGGCCACCGATGACGGGCCGCGCCGCCTGCGCCTGCCGCTCCAGATGCCGGTGGCGTTCGTGCCGCAGGAGGCGCGCGCCGCCGTCGAGGCGCTGCTGCAGGCCGAGCGCGGCTGGGAACTGCGCGCGCTGGCGCTGCTCGACTTTCGCCATCGGCCGGTGCTCGGCCTGTATTGCCGCAAGTACCGTCACCTGATGCGCATCGAAAAGCGCCTGCGCGAACAGGGCATCGATGTGTTCGAGGGCGATGTGCGGCCCACCGAGCGCTATCTGATGGAGCGCTTCATCAGGGCGCCGGCCAGCTTTACCGGCCAGCCGGACGCAACCGACGCACGCCTGCTGATCGACGCGCACCTGAAACCGGCGCCCGGCTACCGCCCGCAACTGCGCACCGTGTCGCTCGACATCGAGACCACCTTCCAGGGCGAGCTGTATTGCATCGGGCTGGAAGGGTGCGGCCAGCGCCAGGTGTACATGCTGGGCGAACCTGATCGACCTGATGCGCACAGCGCCCCCCGCACCGATATCGGCACCGACGTCGACATCGAATACTGCGCCACGCGGCGCGACCTGCTCGAGCGCCTGGAAGCCTGGTTCGTGCGCCACGACCCGGACGCCGTCATCGGCTGGAACGTGATCCAGTTCGACCTGCGGGTGCTGCAGAAGCAGGCCGACAAATTCAAGCATCCGCTGCGCCTGGGGCGGGACGGCAGCGCCATGGAGTGGCGCGAGCATGGCGGCCAGGGCGAGCATTATTTCGTCTGCATCGCCGGGCGCCTGGTCATCGACGGGATCGAGGCGCTGCGCTCGGCGACCTGGAGTTTTCCTTCGTTCAGCCTCGAGAACGTGTCGCAGGCACTGCTCGGCGAAGGCAAGGCAATCCACAACCCGCACGACCGGATGGCCGAGATCGACCGCATGTTCGCCCATGACAAGGCGGCGCTGGCCTGGTACAACCTCAAGGATTGCGAGCTGGTGACGCGCATCTTCGCCAAGGCCAAGCTGATGGATTTTCTGCTCGAGCGCGCCAGCGTGACCGGGTTGGCGGCCGACCGCAGCGGCGGTTCGGTGGCTGCGTTCGAGCACCTGTACCTGCCGCTGCTGCACCGCCAGGGGCGGGTGGCGCCGAATATCGGCGACGTCGCCGGCGCCGACAGCCCGGGCGGCTTCGTCATGGATTCGCGCTCGGGCCTGTACGATTCGGTGCTGGTGCTGGACTACAAAAGCCTGTATCCGTCGATCATCCGCACCTTCCTGATCGACCCGCTCGGGCTGGTCGAGGGCATGCGTGAGCCCGAGGACCAGACCGTGCCCGGGTTCCGGGGCGGACGTTTTTCACGTACCAGGCACTGCCTGCCGGGCATCGTCACCGAGGTCTGGGCCGGCCGCGAGGCGGCCAAGCGCGACGGCAACGCGCCGCTGTCGCAGGCGCTGAAGATCATCATGAATGCGTTCTACGGGGTGCTTGGCACCACCGGCTGCCGTTTTTTTGACCCGCGCCTGGCCTCGTCGATCACGATGCGCGGCCACGAGATCATGCACCGCACGCGCGAACTGATCGAAGCGCGAGGCTACGCGGTGATCTACGGCGACACCGATTCGACCTTCGTCTGGCTAGGCGCGCCCCATGGCGAGGACGAGGCGCGCCGCATCGGGCGCGAACTGGTCGAGCACGTGAATGCCTGGTGGCGCGCGCATCTGCGGGATGAATTCAAGCTCGAGAGCGCGCTCGAACTCGAATACGACGTGCATTTCAGGCGCTTTCTGATGCCGACCGTGCGCGGTTCCGACGAAGGCAGCAAGAAGCGTTACGCCGGGCTGGCGGCGACCCGGGATGGCGCCGAGGAGATGGTCTACAAGGGCCTGGAGACGGTGCGCACCGACTGGACGCCGCTGGCCCAGCAATTCCAGCAGGGGCTGTACGAGCGCATCTTCAAGCGCGAGCCGTACGAGGACTATGTGCGCGACACCGTCGCGCGCCTGCTGGGCGGCGAGTCCGACGCGTTGCTGGTGTACCGCAAGCGCCTGCGGCGTCCGCTCGAGGAGTACCAGCGCAACGTGCCGCCGCACGTGCGCGCCGCGCGCATGGCAGACCGGCATTTCGTCAAGAACGGACGCTCGGCGCTGTACCGCAAGGGCGGCTGGATTCGCTACGTGATGACGCTGGCCGGGCCGGAACCGATGGAGGCGCGCAGCGCCCAGATCGACTACGAACATTACCTGACGCGTCAGCTCGAACCGGTGGCCGACGCGATCCTGCCGTTCATGGGCGACAGCTTCGCGCGCTTTGCCAGCACCCAGCAATCGTTATTCTAGCGTCGGCTTGGTCACCGACCAGGCCTGGCGTACGCAGCGCCGCGGCGCGGCGATACTGCGGTGCATGATGGTGCGGCTGCCCGGCATCGCCAGCGTGGTGGCGAACAGCAGATCGCGCCACAAGCCGCCGCCATCGCGCTGGAAGCAGGGCGTCAGCGCCCGGCTCAGGGCCTGGTAGGCGCGCACCGTGCGCAGGCGGCTGCGCGAATAGCGCTGCAAGCCGTCCAGTGCGCCGGCGGCATCGACGTGGCGCGCCAGCGCAAGTGCGTCCTGCACCGCCAGCGTGGTGCCCAGCCCGAGCTGCGGGCTCATGGCGTGGGCAGCATCGCCCACGATGCACACCGGCCCCGAAGCCAGGCGCGCGGGGCGCGCGTGATGGTAGCTGGCGAACGCCATCTGCTGGTGCGACACGATACGGTCGACCACCGGGCGCGATTCGGGCCACAGCGCCAGCAACCCGTCCTTCCAGGCCCCCAGCGGCGCCGCGCGCCAGGCATCGTAACGGTCGCGCCGCAGGCTCCAGAACAGCGAAATGCGCAGGGTGTCGCCGACACGTTCGGTCGGCATGATGCCGAACATCTGGCGCGTGCCGCCGTAGCGCTGGCCCAGCAGATGCGGGTCGGGCCAGTCGTCGAGGTCGATCAGCGACCACAGGGCGCCCCATTCATACATCGTCGAGCGCACCGCCAACCCGCTCTCTGCCGGCAACTGCGACGCCGCGCCATTGGCCACCGCAACGATGTCGAAGCCGTGGCGCGCCTTGCCGACGCTGACGATGCCGGCACTGCCTTCGGTTTGAATGGCGCCAACCTCGCAGCCGAAATGCAGGCGCACCCCGAGGCGCCGGCATTCGTGTTCGAGCACCGAGCCCAGCGCCGATCGGCTGACCGCGCGCGCCTGCAGGTCGCGGTAGGCAATGTCGACCAGGGTCCAGCCGCGGTCGCACCTGCCCACCAGGCGCGCGATCGGTACGCTGATCGCTTCGAACGCCGGCCCCACGCCCAGTTCGTCGAGCGCAGCGACGCCCTGCGGCTGGATCAGCACGCCGGCGCCGAGCGTCGCCAGCGACGGGTGCTTCTCGAAGACATCGACCGAGTGGCCGCCGCGCGCGAAGGCGATCGCGCTGGCCAGACCGGCGGTGCCTGCGCCAACGATGCCGATACGGTGTTGCGCCATGTGCGTTCCCGAAGAAAAAGTGACCAAGTATAGCGCTGCCGGGCGGCATTCGGGATGGTCGGGCTGTCACCCAGACAAGCTGGCGTCGGCAGAGCTGCGCACAGCGGTTCAGCCGCAGCCGCACGTGGATCGGTGCCCGCCGATCTTCGGGCGTCACCGGACGCTGGCGTTGGCCGACGCCGACACCGACCTCGTGCTGATTAAATTAACGTCTTGCTAAGCAACTCAGTCATCCCGGCCTGGTTTGATGTCAGTATTGCATCGTCAATGTGACATTCCGTGGTTTTTCGGCACTAATGAGAGGGAATTTTGCATGCGCTTGCGCGCCGTATTGACTGAGGCCTCAGCATCGCGTCTACAATGATTTCCCAACGGCATTATATTTTCCAGGACAGGACATGAAATCGGTTCAACAAGAAGTCGACGAGCGCAGCAATCTGACGGGCACCAACAAATTCGAGCTGCTGCTGTTCCGCCTGGGGGGCGACGAGCAGGGCAACCATAGCGAATTGTTCGGCATTAACGTCTTCAAGATCCGTGAAATCGTGGCCATGCCCGAGATCACCAGCGTCGCCGGCGCGCCCAGGCACGTGCTGGGCGTGGTCAACCTGCGCGGCCAGATCATCCAGGTGCTCGATCTGCCGGGCATCGCCGGCGTCAAGCCCAAGACTGGCCTGAACATCATGCTGGTGACCGAATTCGCGCGCACCACCCAGGCCTTCGCGGTCGAAAGCGTGGAAGAAATCGTGCGCCTCGACTGGAACCAGGTGATGTCGGCCGAGAACAGCGCTGGCAGCGGCATGGTGACCAGCATCGCGCGCCTGCCCGAGCAGGATGGCGTGGCCGGGCGCCTGGCCCAGGTGCTGGACGTGGAAACCATCCTGCGCTCGCTCAACCCGGAACAGGAACGCGAGAGCTTTGAAGGCGCAGTGGGCGCCAGGATCACGATCAAGCCGGGCACCGTGGTGCTGGCCGCCGACGATTCGGTGGTGGCGCGCGCGCTGATCGAGCAGGGCCTGGAAGCGATGGGCCTGCCGTTCATCATGACCAAGAGCGGCAAGGAGTGCTGGGATCAACTCAACACCATCGCCAACGCCGCCGAAGCCGAAGGCCGCACCGTGTACGACCGCGTGGCGATGGTGCTGACCGACCTCGAGATGCCCGAGATGGACGGCTTCACGCTGACCCGCACCATCAAGTCGAACAACCGCTTCAGCAACCTGCCGGTGGTGATCCACTCGTCGCTGTCGGGCACCACCAACGAAGAACACGTCAAGAACGTGCGCGCCGATGCGTACGTGGCCAAGTTCTCGGCCGAAGACCTGTCGCGCACGCTGCGCAAGGTGCTCGGCAACTGAGGCAGTGCCGGGGCAGGGCGGCGGCGCGCAGCGAATGCTATGATGCGCGCGTGATTCCCGACCTGTCCCAACTGCGTATCCTCGACAGCCTGCTGCGTGAGGGCAGCCTGACCCGCACCGCTGAATTGCTCGGCATGAGCCAGCCCACCGTCAGCCGCTCGCTGGCCCGGCTGCGGCGCCACTTTGGCGACCCGTTGTTCGTGCGCGCCGGCCAGCGCATGCAGGCCACCGCGCGCGCACTCGAGCTCGGCGGACCGGTAGCCGCCGTACTCGACGCCGCGCGCCTGCTCGAAGGCGGCCCGGCCGAGTTCGACCCATTGTCGGTGAGCCGCTCGTTCGGCCTGTACATGGTCGACGGCGCGGTGGTCAACATCTTGCCGCGCCTGCTCGACGGGCTGGCCCGGGCCGACGGCGGCGCGCCCGGCGTGCAGTTGCGCAGCGTGCACATCGACCCCGGTTCGCTCGAGCAGCAACTGGAGCGCGGCCACATCGACCTGGCCATTGGCCGCTTTCCGCATCTGCTCAAGAATATCCGCCAGCGCAAGCTGTGGCAGGACGAATATGCCTGCGTGATGCGCCCCGGCCATCCCTGCGCCGGCATGCTCGATCGCGACGCCTACCTGACCCACCGTCACGTGCTGATCGAGATGGAGCACACCAGCGACCATAATGCGGCCATCACGCGCCGGCTCGAAACGCTGCTCGCGCCGACGCGCATCCTGTGTCACGTACCGAGTTTCACGTCGGCCGCGCACATCGCGCTGCACACCGACGCCATCGCCACCATCCCGCGCCGGCTGGCGCGTTCGCTCGCGCGCGACCTGGGCCTGGTGCTGGCCGATATGCCAATCGAGCTGCCGCCGCTGCAGCTGGCGCTGTACTGGCATGAGCGCAGTCACCGCGACCCGGCAAACAAGTGGCTGCGCGAGTTCGTGCGCACCACGCTCGCCGACGACGACGCGGCGCCATCAGGCCTGCACTATGTCGAAACTGCATAAGCGCCATGCCCGCCGCGGCATGGCCTAAATAACGCAGAGCAACTAAGCTTCGGCCTTCCGATTTTTCTGCCGAGGCACACCATGCTTCATCCCTTTGATCCGGGCCGGCGCCTTGCCCGCCTGGCTGGCGCCTGCGCTGCTGCGCTGCTGGCCGGCTGCGTCACGCCCGGGCCGCAAGCCGGGCACGCGCCGCTGCGCGATGCCGCCGCCGCCGCGAATTCGTCGCGCGCGATTGGTTCGCTGACGAGCCAAGTCGCCGCCTGGCCAAGGCAGGCCTGGTGGCGCGCGTATGGCGACCCGCAGCTCGAGCGCCTGGTCGAGCGCGCGCGCGCCGCCAGCCCGACGGTGGCCGTGGCGCTGGCGCGCGTGCGCCAGGCAACTGCACTCGAAGGCATGGTGGCCGCCGCACTGGCGCCGCAAGCGAATGCCTCGCTGCGCGCTTCGCGCCAGCGCTACAGCGAAAACGGCAGCGTGCCCAAGCCGCTGGCCGGCAGCTGGCAGTGGGCCAATGATGCCGGCGTCAGCCTGGGCTACGAGGTCGACTTCTGGGGCAAGCACCGCGCCGCCCTGGACGCCGCCGCCGGCCGCGTCAACGCGCGCCAGGCCGAAGCCCAGGCGGCAACGCTGGCGGTATCGGTCGCCGTGACCCAGGCCTACGTTGGCCTCGACCATTTGTTTGCGCTGCGCGACCTGGCCGGGCAGGAGCTGCGCCAGCGCAGCCGCATCCTCGCGCTGGTGCAGCAGCGCGTGGCGGCGCAGCTCGACAGCCGCGCCGAGCTGCGCCAGGCCGAGATCGGGGTGCCGTCCGCGCGCGGCCAGATCGCGGCGCTCGACGAAGCGATCGCCCTGGCGCGCGGCCAGCTCGCGGCCTTGACCGGGCAAGGGCAGGATGCGGCGGCCGCCATCGCGCGGCCGCGACTGCATCTGCAGCGCGCGCCCGGCGTACCGGCCAATCTGTCCGCTGCCTTGCTCGGCCGGCGCCCCGACCTGGTGGCGCTGCGCTGGCAGATCGAGGCGGCCAGCGGCGAGATCGATGTCGCCCGGGCCCGGTTTTATCCGAGCCTGAACCTGAGTTTTTCGGCCGGCCTGGGCAGCCTCGGGTTCGACAGCCTGGTGCAGGGCGGCAGCCGCACATTTGGCGCCGGCCCGTTACTGACCTTGCCGCTGCTCGACGGCGCCCGCCTGCGCAGCAACCTGGCGGTGCGCAATGCCGACTATGACCTGGCGATCGAAGGGTACAACGGCGCCGTGCTCGAAGCGCTGCGCGACGTGACGGCGCAACTGACGTCGCTGCATTGGCTGGACACCCGCGTGCGTGAACAGGATGCGGCGCTGGCCGCCGCCGAACAGGCATATGAACTGGCCGAGCAGCGCTACCGCGCCGGCCTGGGCAACTTCGTGCAGGTGCTGATCGCCGAAACGCAAGTGGTGGCCCAGCGCCGCGGCCAGGCCGAACTGGCGGCGCGCGCCAATGCGCTCGACCTGAACCTGGTGCGCGCCCTGGGCGGCGGCTATGCAGTCGACACCACCGAACCAGCATTCTGAAGGAACAACATGGACAAGCAAGCTGCAACCGAAGTCCCCCAAAGCCGCCGCAGGCTGGCCATCGGCTTGAGTCTGGCCGTCGCCGCAGCGGTGGCCGGCATCGCCTGGTCTTCGCCCGAGGTGCTGGGCATCGGCTGGAACAGCCAGCACACCGAGGACGCCTACGTCGAGGGCAACCTGGTGCAGGTGACGCCACAGGCGGCGGGCACCGTCACCCGCATCGGCGCCGATAACACCGACTTCGTGCGGCCCGGCGAAACGCTGGTGCAACTCAACGGCGTCGATGCGCGCCTGGCGCTCGATCGCGCCGAAGCGGCACTGGCGCGCTCGGCGCGCCAGGTGCGGGCCCAGTTCGCGAGCGTCGAAGGCATGCGCGCCACGGTCGTCGGGCGCCAGTCGGATCTGAACAAAGCCACGAGCGACCTGGAACGGCGGCGCAAGCTGGCCGACACCGGCGCCGTCTCGGGCGAAGACATCCGCCACGCCGAAGACGCCGTTGCCGCCGCGCGCGCCGCACTGACCGCCGCGCGCCAGCAGGTCGGGTCGGCCAACGCCATGGTCGACGGCACCACGGTCGAGACCCATCCCGACGTCGCCGCCGCCATCGCCAACGTGCGCGACGCCGCCCTGCAGCTGGCGCGCACCACCCTGGCTGCGCCGGTGGGCGGCATCGTGGCGCGCCGCAATGTGCAGATCGGCCAGCGGGTGGCGCAGGGCGCGCCGCTGATGGCGATCGTGCCGCTCGACCAGATGTGGGCCACGGCCAACCTCAAGGAAACCCAGCTGCGCGACGTGCGCATCGGCCAGCCGGTGGCCGTGACCAGCGACCTGTATGGGGATGGCGTCGTGTTCCACGGGCGCGTGGTGGGCCAGGAAGCCGGCACCGGCAGCGCCTTTGCCGCGCTGCCGGCGCAGAACGCCACCGGCAACTGGATCAAGGTGGTGCAGCGGGTGCCGGTGCGGATCGCGCTCGAGCCGCGCGAACTGCTGCAACACCCTCTGCGCCTGGGCCTGTCGCTGAAGGTCGCGATCGATACCAGCACCCGCGATGGCGTGAGCCTGATGCAGGCCGGCGCGCAGCGGCAAAGCGGCCAGCAGCACCAGAGCGTGGCGTTCGAGGCCGAAACGCAGGGCGCCGATGCGGCGATCCGGCGCGCGCTGGGCCGGCCCGGCGCGGTGGCGGCGCGCTGAGCACAGCGGCGATGAGCGCACCGAACAATTCCGCCTTGCTGGCGATCCCGCGCCCGGCCCTCTTGGCGACGATCTTCACCTTCAACTTCATCGAGTTCTTGAGTACCGGGATGACGGTGCTGGCGGCATCCGCCATCATGGGCCAGATCGGCGCCTCGCCCGAGGAATACGCCACCGTGTCGGCGCTGTACGCGGCGCTGGCGGTGCTGTCGATTTCGCAGATGACGGTGCTGCTGCAGCGCCTCGGCTGGCGCAACTACCTGCTGGCGGCGGTGCTGTGCTATCTGCTCGGCGCGTGGGCCTGCGCCACCAGCGGCACGCTGCTGCAGTTTGCCGGCGGGCGGCTGCTGATGGCGCTTGGCGGCGGCGTGTTCATGACGGTCTCGCGCATGATGGTCAATTTGATTCCTCCATCGCCGCAGCGCCTGCAAGGCATCGCCGCGTTCGGGAGCGCGCTGGCCGGGGGCATGGCGCTGGGCCCGTGGCTGGCGGCCAGGCTGCTCGGCCATGAAGCGTGGGGCGCGATGTTCCTGGTGCTGGCCGCGCTGGCGGCGACCGGCGCAGCGTGCGCGGCGCGCTGGCTGCCGCAAGACGCGGTGACGCTCGACGGCGCGCCGACCCGCCTGCACCTGCCCGACGCCGTGCTGCTGGCTGCCGGCGCCGCCCTGACCCTGTACGCCTTGCAGCACCTGACCTACGACTGGCACGGCGAACGGGCGCCGCTGATGGCGCACCTGGCGCTGGGCCTGGCGCTGCTGGGCGCTTTCGGCGCTTTGCATGCGCGCCGCAGCCAGCCGTTCCTGCAGTTGCGTATCCTGCGCAGTGCGCGCTACCGGCTTGGCCTGCTGATCTTCGCGCTGTGCTACGGCGTGCTGGGGATGGTCAACACGCTGCTGCCGCAGATGGTGCAAAAGGGCCTTGGCGTGGGCCTGCAGCAGGCCGGCGAATTGCAGGGCGTGGGGCTGCTGTCGACCGTGCTGGCGCTGTTCGTCATGCTCGAACTGGTCAAGCGCAATCCGCATCCGACGCGTTTCTATGTGACCGGCTTCGCCATGCTGGCGCTGTTGGGCTGGCGCTTCGCCACGCTCGACCCGCGCGCCTATGCATGGGACGCGCTGATGCTCTGGATGGGATTGTTCGGCGGCTTCCTGACCCTTGGCATGGCGACTACCGCGATCCACTCGTTCAAGGATCTGCAGATCGACAACGTGGTCTTTGCGCATGCCCAGCAACTGAAGAACATGCTCGGGCAGATCGGCTTGGCGCTGGGTGTGGGCATGACCAATATCGGTCTCCAGGAGCGCACCGCGCTGCATTTGTCGCGCCTGGGCGAGAAGGTGAGCATGTCGCAGTTCGCTTCGGCGCTCGATGGCGGCGTCGAACTGGCGCGCCAGGCCGCGCTGCTGGCGGGGCAGGATCTGTTCTGGATCGTGATGTGGATCGGCGTGGCCGGCGCGCTGCTGTTGACGCTGCAGCGGCGGTTCGACTGATGCGCCGGGCCAGGCGCTCGCATCATCGTCGACGACCTTGATCGACGGGTAGCGATATCTGCTGGAGTATGACGACTGATCTTTGGCGCGGCGCTAGCCAGATATCCCCAATCCTAAGCTGCTGAATCAGGCGCCAAAGCCGCATGCCAGTCGGCATAGGGCGTGTTTTTTACCATGCGCCGATTGAAGTCGGGCGCGCCGTCGGTCCACCACACCGGCCCACGCTCGCCCAGGCCGCGCTTGGCGTCGTCGACCGCCGCTCGGGCGGCGCGCTCGAGCGTCGGGGCACCCGCCTTGCGCGCCGCGCCGACCTGGCGCCGCGCCGCCATCAGTTGATCGACAAGTTGCTGGCGCACGCCCGGCGCCAGATCGGGATTGCTGGTGCGCCAGAGGCGATCCTTGACGACGAAGTAGCGCCCGTCGGGCGTGGTCGGGTATTTTGGGGAAGCTGGCATGGGTGACTTACGGAGTGGGTACGTGGACGGATCAATTTTTACACAGCTGTCGCCAATGCGCCGTGCCGGTCGATCAGGCCGCCGCTGCAGCTATCCTTGAATCGGTCGCTTGCATTCTTCCCCAGGTGGTCGCTGCGCACCGACGCGGCAGCGCCGGCGTGCGATGGTGATGCTCGTCGGTGGCATACAATCCCCTCTTTGTTTACGCGATCGTATGAAACCCCTGACGACCCTTACCCGCCTGCGCCTTCAAGCCGCTCTCCTGGCGCTCGCCTGCAGCGCCCAATCAGTCCACGCCGCCGACGACGACGCCATCAATCCCGACCGTCCCAACCTCGCCAACTCGAGCCAGGTGGTTGGCCAGGGCCGGGTGCAACTCGAGATTGGCGCCAACTGGGAGCGCGAGCGCGACAGCGACCCGCACCTGCGCACCGTGAGCACGCCGACGCTGCTGCGTATCGGCGTGGGCCAGAGCACCGAATTTCGGATCGAAACCGATGGCCGCAGCATCCGGCACGACATCGATCCGGATAGCGGCGCGCGCACCACGAGTGCCGGTTGGGCGGCCACGTCGGTCGGCTTCAAGTGGCGCCTTGCCGATGGCGAAGGCGTGCGCCCGGCATTGGGGCTGAGCGGCAACGTGACGCTGCCATCGGGCAGCTCGGCGCTGCGGGTCAAGCGTTTTCTGCCGCAGGCGACGCTGTCGGCCGATTGGGATTTGCCGGATGACTGGTCGCTGGCCGTGACGCCCGGCGCCGGCACTGACGTCGACGATAGCGGCGCGCATTACAACTATGGCATCCTGGCGGCGTCGCTGGGCAAGAAGTTCAGTGAACGCGCCCAGGGATTCTTCGAAGTGGCGGCGCCGCAGATCGCATCGGCAGCGCACGGCGGCAAGCAGGTGCAGGTCGACGTCGGCGTGAGCTGGTTACTGGATAAGAACTGCGCGATCGATGCGATGCTGGTGCGTGGGCTGAACAGACATACGCCGGACCTGAGCCTGGCGTTCGGGCTGTCGGTGCGGCGCTGATTGCGCCGCGCCGCACGCGCGGTCAAGCCGGATTAGCGTAGCAGCTCGAGCCGTTCGGGCGCCGGCTCAGGCGCCGGCGCTGTTTGTCCGGGCCGGCCAGGCACTGGCTCGCGATACCACCCGCGCAGGTCGAAGTCCCCGGGGAGCGGCGGCAGCGAACCTGCGTGGTAGCTGCCTTTGACGGGAGCGATGTCGTCGCCCACGATGCTGATGTCGAAATGTATTTCGCGATCGATGCCGCGCGACGTGCTCACGCTGGCTGTATTGTTACGATCGATACGGATCGTTCGTGTTACCGGTTCGTCCGGCACCGATCCCGGCCCATCCGGGTAGGCCAGCGGAAGCGTCAAAAAGATCGGGCCCAGCGCCTGACTGAGGGACATGGGAAAATCGCGGGTGCCGTCAGTTTCGTCGGGGCGCTCGACGAACGTGCCTTTTTGCGTCGTCAACCGACGCCAGATCTTGCCTGACTGCTCGACTTCGACCAGCATTTCCCGGTTCTTGTAGTTCAATACCCTGGTTGTCGAGCGGGGCCCTTGCACCTCGATGACACCGAAGCAGACCCACTGCTGCGGGTCCGTGGGACAGGTGTCGATCAGGATCGTGGCTGCGGACGGCAATGCCGTGCAGGCCAGAAGCAGGCAAAGCAGAAACAGGCGGATGCGGGCGGACAGCGATGATGGCATGGTTACCTCGGGTCAGTGCCGCCGACGCGGCATCGTTTCATGCTAGCACGACGCTGTGCTGGCGTGCTCGGGCGCGCGCTTGATGTCGTCGACCCCAAATCGGCCGTCGTGTAGTCGGTTCCATCGCTCGTCGCACGGCACGAAGGCCAGAAACGACAGCGCCCGGCGCCAACCCGAACGGGCTGGCGCCGGGCGGCGCGGGCAACACTGAAAAACGTCAGTCTTCCTGGAACGCCTCTTCACGCTTCTTGCGCAGCGCCGGCAGCAGCACCACGATCATCGCTGCAGCAGCCAGGCCCAGCATGACGCCGCTGATCGGACGCTCGATGAACACCATCGGGTCGCTGCGCGAGAGCAGCAGGGCGCGCCGCAGGTACTCTTCCATCATCGGGCCGATGATGAAGCCGAGCAGCATCGGCGCCGGTTCCAGTTCGAGCTTGGCGCACAGGTAGCCGAGCAGGCCGAACAGCGCCATCAGGTAGACATCGAATTCGCTGTTGTTCAGGCTGAACACGCCAATCGCGCAGAACATCAGGATCGCCGGGTACAGCAGTTGGTACGGCACCATGATCATGCGCACCCAGATGCCGATCATCGGCAGGTTCAGCACCACCAGGAACAGGTTGCCGACCCACATCGAGACGATCAGGCCCCAGAACAGGCCGGGCTGCTCGGTCATCACGGCCGGCCCCGGCTGGATGCCCTGGATGATCATCGCGCCGATCATCAGCGCCATCACCGGATTGGATGGAATGCCGAGGGTCAGCATCGGGATGAACGAGGTCTGGGCGCCGGCGTTGTTGGCCGCTTCGGGCGCGGCCACGCCTTCGATCGCGCCCTTGCCGAAGTTGGCCGAGTTCTTCGACACTTTCTTCTCGAGCGAGTATGAGGCGAACGAGGCCAGCATGGCGCCGCCGCCCGGCAGGATGCCCAGGATCGAACCGAGGCCGGTGCCGCGCAGTACCGGCCACAGGATGGCCTTGAAATCCTGCTTGCTCAGCATCAGGCCCTTGACCTTCTTCATCACCAGGTCGCGCGACTCGTCGTGCTCGAGGTTGCGGATGATCTCGCCGATGCCGAACATGCCCATCGCCACGATCACGAAATTGATGCCGTCGGCCAGTTGCGGCAGGTCGAAAGTGTAGCGCGCAGCGCCCGAGTTGACGTCGGTACCGACCACGCCCAGCAGCAGGCCGAACAGCACCATGCCGATCGCTTTCAGCAGCGAGCCGCTGGCCAGCACCACCGAGGCAACCAGGCCCAGCACCATCAGCGAAAAGTATTCGGCCGGGCCGAACTTGAGCGCCATGTCGGCCAGCGGCGGCGCCGCCAGCGCCAGCAGCACGGTGGCAACCGTGCCGGCGAAGAACGAGGCGATCGCGGCGGTGGCCAGCGCCTTGCCGGCGTGGCCCTGGCGCGCCATCTGGTAGCCGTCGAGGGCGGTGACGACCGACGACGATTCGCCGGGCAGATTGACCAGGATCGCGGTGGTCGAGCCGCCGTACTGGGCGCCGTAGTAGATACCGGCCAGCATGATCAGGGCCGATTCCGGCGGCAGGCCGAAGGTGGCCGGCAGCAGCATGGCGATGGTGGCGATCGGGCCCAGCCCCGGCAACACGCCGACCGCGGTGCCGACGAACACGCCGACCAGGCAGTAGAACAGGTTCTGGAGCGAAAGGGCCGTCTCGAGGCCGAGTGCGAGATTACTGAAGATTTCCATGATAGTTAATTCCCGCCGAGCCAAGGGCCGATGACCGGCATCGGCAAGCCAAGCAGCTTGACGAACAGGCCAGCTGCGAACAGGGCGCCGCCGATGGCAAGCAGCACCGATTTTTTCAGGTTGAACTGGCGGCTCGCGGTCGAGCTGATGAAGATGAGGAGGATCGCCGAGACCAGCAGGCCGGCTTCACGCACCAGGGTGCCGAACAGCAGCACGGCGACCAGCACGATGCTCAGCTCTTTCCAGTACAGGCGACCGATCGGCTCGCCCTTGCGGAAGAAGGAACGCACCAGTGCTGCGGCACCGACCAGGGCCAGCAGGATGCCGAGTGCGGTCGGGAAGTAGGCCGGGCCCATGCGGCCGGCGTTGCCGAGCTCGTAGTCCCGGCCGATGACCACGGCCGCCAGGCCGAAGAAGATGAAGATGATGCCGCTCCAAAAATCCTTTGGATGGCGGATGAATGCTGGCACGTGTGGTCCCCTTTGTTATAGTCAAGCGTTGTTGCAGATGCTGCGGTGATGCAGTTGCGGTGGTTCGGTTGCGGTACTGTGGTTGCACTACTTGTGTGGCGACGATCGCCGATCGCCGATCGCCGATCGTCGCCTGCCGCGCAGGCGAGAACAGCGGCCGCATGGATTGCTCCACGCGGGCCGCTGCGGCGTTCACGGCATCAGTCGGCGAAGGCGCCGGCTTTCTTGATGATCGGACCCCACAGGTCGATCTGCTGTTTCAGGTGGGTGCGCAGCGCTTCCGGCGTGGCCTGGTTGGTCGGCACCGGCTCGGTGCCGAGGTCGGCGAAGCGCTTGACCACGTTCGGGTCGCGCAGCGCCGCGCGCAGGGCGCTGGCCAGGGTGTCGACGGTGGCCTTGGGCGTGCCTTTCGGTGCGTACATGCCATGCCAGACGCCGACTTCGAAGTTCGGCAGGCCGGCATTGGCCAGCACCGGCAGGTTCGGCAGCGATGGCACCGGGGTCTTGGTGGTCACGCCGTAGGCCTTGATCTTGCCGCTCTTGATCTGGCTGGTGGTGTTGGTGGTCTGGTCGCACATGAAGTCCACCTGGCCGCCGAGCAGGTCGTTCATAGCCGGACCGGTGCCCTTGTAAGGCACGGTGGTCAGCTCGACGCCCATCGCGCTCTGCAGCAGCATGCCGCACAGGTGCGAGGCCGAACCCAGGCCGGCGTGGGCGTAGGTGACCTTGTCCTTGTTGGCCTTGACGTAGGTGATCAGCTCTTTCATGTCCTTGGCCGGGAAGTTGGCGCGCGCCACGACCGTCATCGGCACATCGGTGATCAGGCCGATCGGCTCGAAGCTGGTGATGGCGTCGTACGGCAGCTTGCGGTACAGGGCCGGCGCGGTCGATTGGCCGATGTGGTGCAGGAACAGGGTGTAGCCGTCAGGCGCCGCCTTGGCCGCGCGCGCGGCGCCGATGGTGCCGCCGGCGCCGCCGACGTTTTCGATGATGATCTGCTGCTTGAGGGTGGTGCCCATCGACTGCGCGACCAGGCGCGCCACGGTGTCGGTCGGGCCGCCCGCCGCGAACGGCACGATCATGGTAATGGTCTTGGTCGGGTAAGCCTGGGCCTGGGCCAGGCCGGTGCCGAAGGCGGTCAGGCATGCGGCGGCGCACAGCATCTTGAGCTTCATGGTGTCTTCCTCTTCATCTCGTTTATTGGTTTTCTACGACGGATTTTTATGCGCGCACTCTGTGCTGGTGCTGCTTGCACAGAACGTTATCAAACGCAGAAGAGGTTTTACCAGTAAATATTTGGATATGCAACTACGTATAACTACTGATCAATAGCGTGGCGCGATGGCAAAAGGCGAGTCCCTGAGGCAAGATCGTAAAAGCGGAACGTCAATACTGTGCAACTGCGTCGTGTAGAGCGCAGAAGACGCAATTTACTGTGCATAAGCCCATCAGCCCGGCTCGCGTCACATTTGTGGATATGCACGAGCCGGGCTATGATTAACGCTTCAGTTGTGACAAATCGCGCACGGCGCCACGGTCGGCCGAGGTGGTCAGGGCCGCGTAAGCCTGCAGTGCCTGCGATACGTAGCGTTCGCGGCCAAGCGGTTGCCAGGCGTCGGCGCCCAGTGCTTCCATGGCGGCGCGGCGGTGCGCCAGTTCTTCCACGCTCAAGCGCAGGTTGATGGTGCGCGCCGGGATGTCGATGTCGATGGCGTCGCCTTCCTGCACCAGGCCGATGGCGCCGCCCTCGGCGGCCTCGGGCGAGGCGTGGCCGATCACCAGGCCCGATGAACCGCCCGAGAAGCGGCCGTCGGTGAACAGGGCGCAGGCCTTGCCCAGGCCCTTGGACTTGATGTACGAGGTCGGGTACAGCATTTCCTGCATGCCGGGGCCGCCTTTCGGGCCTTCGTAGCGGATGACGACGACGTCGCCCGCGTTCACGCTGTCGCCCAGGATCGCTTCGACTGCCGCGTCCTGGCTTTCGAACACGCGCGCCTTGCCCGAGAAGACCAGGATGCTGTCGTCGACGCCGGCGGTCTTGACGATGCACCCCTTCTCGGCGATGTTGCCATATAAAACCGCCAGCCCGCCATCTTGCGAGTAGGCGTGCTCGCGGTCGCGGATGCAGCCGTTGCTGCGATCGAGGTCATTGGCCTCGAAGCGTTCGGACTGCGAGAACGCGACCTGGGTCGGCACGCCGCCCGGTGCAGCGCGGAACATATGGTGCACGTCGCGGTCGTCGCTGACGCGGATATCGTATTTGGCGATCGCCGCCTGCATCGACGGGCTGTGGACGGTCGGCAGCGAGGTGTCGAGCAGGCCGGCGCGCGCCAGTTCACCCAGGATCGAGAAGATGCCGCCGGCGCGGTGCACGTCTTCGATGTGGTACTTGTCGGTCATTGGCGCCACCTTGCACAGGCACGGCACCAGGCGCGAGATGCGGTCGATGTCGGCCATGGTGAACGCCACTTCGGCTTCATGCGCCGCGGCCAGCAGGTGCAGCACGGTATTGGTCGAGCCGCCCATCGAGACGTCGAGCGCCATCGCGTTTTCGAACGCGGCCTTGCTGGCGATACTGCGCGGCAGCACCGAATAATCGTCGCCTTCATAATGCCGCTTGGCCAGGTCGACGATCAGGCGCCCGGCGCCCAGGAACAGTTCCTTGCGATCGGCGTGGGTGGCCAGGATGGTGCCGTTGCCGGGCAGGGCCAGGCCCAGCGCCTCGGTCAGGCAGTTCATCGAGTTGGCCGTGAACATGCCCGAGCACGAGCCGCAGGTGGGACAGGCCGAGCGTTCGATCTCGAGCACGTCGGCGTCGGACACCTTGTCGTCGCCGGCCTTGATCATGGCGTCGATCAGGTCGAGCTTGATGACCTTGCGGTCGTTGTTGACCACCTTGACCACCTTGCCCGCTTCCATCGGGCCGCCCGAGATGAACACCGTCGGGATGTTCAGGCGCATCGCCGCCATCAGCATGCCGGGCGTGATCTTGTCGCAGTTCGAGATGCACACCATGGCGTCGGCGCAATGGGCATTGACCATGTACTCGACCGAGTCGGCGATCAGGTCGCGCGAGGGCAGCGAATAGAGCATGCCGCCGTGGCCCATGGCGATGCCGTCGTCGACGGCGATGGTGTTGAATTCCTTGGCCACGCCGCCGTGCGCTTCGATCTCGCGCGCGACCAGCTGGCCCAGGTCTTTCAGGTGCACGTGGCCGGGGACGAACTGGGTGAACGAATTGACGACGGCAACAATCGGCTTTTCAAAGTCGCCATCCTTCATGCCGGTGGCGCGCCATAGCGCACGCGCGCCGGCCATATTGCGACCCTGGGTCGTGGTGCGGGAACGGTAGACGGGCATGGCGACTCCTTTGGTGTTTGATGCGGATGCGGAGCATTAGGGTGCCTGTTACAGCGCCAAAAGTCCAATATGCGGGGGATGCGTCTGTGATACGGGGAATGTATTACCGAAGCATAAAAGATTCGCCCGACGACAAAATAGCCGCCGGGGGGGGTGCTGATGGTGGTCAGTTCAGTGCACCGTCATCCGTCAATCCCATCTGGGCATTGCCTGCGCAGGAATGACGGCGGCAAGGATGCTCAGGTGTTCATCTTGGCCATTTCTTCGCTGGCCGGCAGTTGGCGTTCGCCCACCATCAGCTTGTCTGGCGTCATCGGCGTGGTATGCAGGCGGGTGCCGGTGGCGTGGAACACGGCGTTCGAAATCGCGGCGGCGACCCCGACGATACCGATTTCGCCCACGCCCTTGGCGCCGAGCTGCTTGCTGACGATGCGGTCGTCTTCCTCGACGAAGATGACGTCGATGTCGTGGATGTCGGCATTCACGGCCACGTGGTATTCGGCGAAGTTGTGGTTCATGAAGCGCCCGAAGCGGTGGTCGGTGTGGCTTTCTTCGTGCAGCGCCTGGCTGATGCCCCAGACCACGGCGCCGCTGACCTGGCTGGCGGCGGTCTTGGCGCTGATGATGCGCCCGGCCGCAACCGCGCTCACCACCCGCGTCACCCGGATCATGCCCAGCTTTTCATTGACCCGCACTTCGCAGAACACGGCCGAATGCACCGCGCGCGTGTATTTGCGCTGCTTGAGCATTTGCGGCGTCATGAAGAACTTCTCTTCGACCCGGTCCACCCCGGCGTCGGCCAGCACGGCGGTCAGTTCGACCCGCACGTTCGGGTCCTTCTTGAGGAAGATCGCGCCGTCGCCAAATTCGACGTCGCGCGTACGCGCCTTGGCCAGCGGCGAGTCGCGCATCGCGATCGCCATTTTCAGCAACTGCGATTTGAGCTTGTCGCAGGCGCCATGCACGCCCGAGCCGACCGTGGCCACGTGCGACGAGCCGCCTTCGATCGGCGCCATCGGCAGCGTCGAGTCGCCCAGCTGGAACGTGACCTGTTCGAGCGGCAAGCCAAGCGATTCGGCGGCGATCATCGACATCACGGTATAGGTGCCGGTGCCGATGTCGGATGCGGCGCTGCTCACCACCAGCCGGCCATTGCTGTGCAAGACCGCGCTCACGCGCGCCACCATCACCAGCGAATCCCAGATCCCGGTGGCCATGCCCCAGCCCACCAGTTCGTCGCCATCCTGCATCGAGCGCGGCTCGAGCGGACGCCGTTCCCAGCCGAAGCGCTCGGCGCCCTGGCGGTAGCATTCGCGCAGCTCCTTGGTCGAGAACGGCTTGTCTTCGACCGGGGCCACATCGGTGTAGTTCTTCAGGCGCAGCGCCAGCGGATCCATCTTGAGCTTGTAGGCCAGTTCGTCCATCGCCACTTCGAGCGCATGCACGCCGTGGGCTGCGCCCGGCGCGCGCATGTCGAGCGGCGAGAAGCGGTCGTGGCCGACCAGTTCGTATTTCAGGGTGATGTCGTCGCAGGCATACAGCTGGCCCGACCAGTTGACGATCACTTCCACGTAATCTTCGAGGCGCGAGGTTTCCTGCTTGGCTTCGTGCCAGATCGCCTTGAGCGTGCCGTCCGGGGTTGCAGCCAGGCGCACCCGCTGCCAGGTTTCGGGACGGTGACCGAAGCTGAACATCTGCTGGCGCGTCATCGTCACCCGCACCGAGCGCTTCAGTTGCATGGCCGCCATCGCCGCCAGCGGCAACTGGTATTGGGGGCGCAGGCCGGAGCCGAAGGCGCCGCCCACGTACGGGTTGCGCACGGTGAGCTTGTCCTTCGAGATGCCGAGGCCGTGCGACAGGAACCAGCGGCTGTTCTGCGAGCTTTGGGTCTTGTCGTACACGGTCAGGTGACCGTCTTCGCCGTAGATCACGGTGGAGGCGAACATCTCCATCGGGTTGTGGTGTTCGACCCCGGCGTAGAACTGGGCGTCGATCGTGACCGGCGCCGCCTCATACGCCTTGGCGGCGTCGCCTTTCGAGCTCGGGGGCGTGAAGCCGGCCTTGAGCGGGCGCGGCTTGTACGACTGGTCGAGCAGCTTCATCATGTCGGTTTCGTGCGCTTCGACGTCGTAGTGCACGCGCACCAGCGAGGCCGCATAGCGCGCCGCCTCGAAGGTGTCGGCCAGCACCAGCGCGACCGGTTGGCCGCTGTAGAAGATCTCGTCGCTGAACAAGGGCCGGAACGGCGAACCGGCCGGCGCCGTCATGTCTTTCCAGGCGATGTCGAACGAGCGCATCTTGGGCCGGTTCTCGTGGGTCATGACGCCGATCACGCCGTGCGCGGTGAGCGCGTCGACGGTGTCGATGCTGGTGATGCGGCCCTTGGCCACGGTGCCGCTGACGACCACGCCGTACACCAGGTCGGGCGCCTGGATCTCGGCCGCGTACTGGGCCTGGCCGGTGACCTTGGCGCGGCCGTCCACGCGCGAGACGGCCATCCCGCTATGCACGCGGCCGGTGCCGGCAGGCGCGCTCGGGGTGCGCAGTTCTGGAATCAGGTCGGTCATGCTTGTTCTCCTTGTTCTGCGGATGCTGCTTGCTGGCCACGTGCATAGTCGGTGCCGCGCGTTGCGCTGGTCAGTGCCTGGACGATGGCGTTGCGCGCCAGCGGCAGCTTGAAGTCATTCTCGCCATAGCCCTGCGCGCCTTGCAGGATGGCGTCGGCCACGGCCAGGAACGCGCTCTCGTTCGGCGCCTGGCCGACCAGCAATGCTTCGGCCGCCTCGACGCGCCATGGCTTGTGGGCCACGCCGCCAAGGGCGATGCGCGCCGCGGCGACCCTGCCGTCGGGGCCGATGTCGAGGCCGGCGGCCACGGACACCAGGGCAAACGCGTACGACAGGCGGTCACGCACCTTGATGTAGGCCGAGTGCGCCATGAAACGGTCGGCCTCGGGCAGCGTGATGTGGGTAATCAGTTCGCCCGGCTGCAGCGTGTTGTCGATCTCGGGACGGTCGCCCGGCAGGCGGTGGAAGTCGGCAAATGGAATGCTGCGCGCGCCGCCCGCGCTTGATTTGACGTGCACGGTGGCGTCGAGCGCGCGCAGGGCCACGCACATATCGGACGGGTGGGTGGCGATGCAGGCTTCGCTGGTGCCCAGGATTGCCAGCTGGCGGTTCAGGCCCTCTTTGGCCGGGCAGCCGGTGCCGGGCTCGCGCTTGTTGCACGGGGTGCCGAGGTCATAGAAATACACGCAGCGGGTGCGCTGCATCAGGTTGCCGCCATTGGTGGCCATATTGCGCAGTTGCGGCGAGGCGCCGGCCAGGATCGCGGCGCTCAGCAGCGGATAGCGGGTGCGCACGGTGTCGTGGTAGGCGGTGTCGGCGTTCCTGGCCAGCGCGCCCAAGCGCAGGCCGTCGGCGCCGGCTTCGATCTCATCGAGGCCGATCGCGTTGATGTCGACCAGGCTGGACGGCGCCATCACGCCTTCCTTCATCAGGTCGATCAGGTTGGTGCCGCCTGCGATGGGGCGCGTATCCGGCGCGCCGAGCGCGGCCAGGACGGCGTCGAGGTCATTGGGCTGGTTGAAGATGAACGGGTTCATGCGAGCACCGGTCCGGTTGTGAACGCCGTCTTGCCGTCGGCGCCCGATTCGGTAATGCCCATCACGCCGGCCACCGCTGCGGTGATTTGCGGATAGGCGCCGCAGCGGCACAGGTTGCCGCTCATGAGTTCGCGCACGTCGACCAGGGTCTTGGCCTGGCCCTCATTCATCAGGCCGACCGCCGAACACAGCTGACCGGGGGTACAGTAACCGCACTGGAAGGCGTCGCAGTCGATGAACGCTTGCTGGATCGGCGCCAGCTGTTCGCCGTCGGCCAGGCCTTCGACGGTGGTGATGTCGCGGCCATTCTGCATCACTGCCAGCGTCATGCAGGAGTTGATGCGCTTGCCGTCCACCAGCACCGTGCAGGCGCCGCACTGGCCCTGGTCGCAGCCCTTCTTGGTGCCGGTGAGGTCGGCGCGTTCACGCAACAGGTCGAGCAGCGTGACCCACGATTCGACATTAAATTCACGATCCTGTCCATTGATGCGCAGATGGACTGGATACTGCTGGTGAAGTTCCATATTGATCCCCTCTATGATAAGCCTCGACCATAACCGCGCGCGCGTACCCGCCTCGGTTAGTTCACGCACCTACTTTTAAGATTCGATCAACATTCCTTTTTTGCTATCGTTCTGTAGGGGAAAGACTCATGCCGTCGGTTATGGACCGCGGAACACGATGGTCTTGTTGCCATGCACGAATACGCGGCGTTCGATGTGGAACTTGACCGCTCCGGCCAGCGCCATGCATTCGTTGTCGCGCCCCACCCGGGTCAGCTGTTCGGGCCGGTAATTGTGGTCGACCCGGGCCAGTACCTGTTCGATGATCGGGCCTTCGTCCAGGTCGGGGGTGGCGTAATGGGCGGTGGCCCCGATCAGCTTGACGCCGCGGTCGAACGCCTGCTGGTAGGGCTTGGCGCCTTTAAAGCCGGGCAAGAATGAGTGGTGGATATTGATGCACTTGCCGGCCAGCCGGCGCGCCAGTTGGTCGGACAGGATCTGCATGTAGCGCGCCAGGATCACCAGCTCGGAACCGGTCTCTTCAAACACTTCGAGCAGGCGCGCCTCTTGTTGCGCCTTGTTCTCTTTCGTTACCGGCAGAAAGATGAAGCGGATCCCTTCGCGCTCGACCATCGGTCGCAGGTCGAGGTGGTTCGACACCACCGCCGTGACTGTCATGTTCAGTTCGCCATTGCGGCGCCGGTACAGCAGGTCGTCCAGGCAGTGATCGGTCTTCGAGACCATGATCACGGTGCGCACCGGTTCGCTCGGATCGTGGATCTTCCACACCATGTCGAGCGGGCTTGCCACCAGGGCGCCGAAGTCGTCGCGAATGGCCTCGATCGACGGTGATGCATCCTGCTGGCGGAACACGGCGCGCATGTAGAACCAGGCGGTGGAGTCGTCGTCGAACTGTTCCAGTGCGCAGATGTAGCAGTCGCGCCCGGCGAGGAAGCCGGCGACGGCGGCGACGATGCCGGTGCCTGCCGGGCAGCTGGCGTGGAGGATGTATTCGATGCGTCCGGCCGACGCCGCGCTGGCGATGCTCATGCTTGTTCCTGTCTTGTCTGCGTGAAAAGGTGATGCCGGTACCGCGCGGGCACGCCATGGGTGCATGGCGTCGCGCCGGTATGCGGGGCGGCGCCCGGTCGGCGACGCTGGCAAGGCAGTATTGTCAGAATGTTTAGAATGGCCGATGCGTTCGCTTCCGTCAAGCGTCCGCGAGCCGGGCCGCCGCGCGCCGGCGCGGCATGCGCGAAAACGATTTTCTAGCGCATTTCGCCGTCGCGTGTTGTGTCTTTTTATACACATTATGACACGCTCGCGTGCGCCAAAAAATTGCTTGAGCCGCTAAGCTTTAAATTCTTACAACCCTCGTTTTCACATTTCACGGAGTCAGCATGTTCAAGTCCACCCTGCGTATCGCCTTCACCTCGGCACTGGTCTCGGCCGCCCTGTGCGCACCCGCCAGCGCAGCCAAGCAGACCTATCAGGATCTCGAGATCAACGGCGTGCTGCAGGAGCTGGTCGGCCCGTCGCTGCGCTGCGCGTCGAAATTCGGCGGCACCATCCTGGGTTACGGTTCGAGCCCGACGCTGGGCAAGCTCGGCTTCGTCGCCAACGACTGCATCACCCCGAACGGCACCTCGTTCAACTTCAGCGACGGCCTGTTCGTGATCACCACGCTGAGCGGCGAGCAGGTCTATGCCAAGTACAGCGGCCAGTTCGTGCCCACCGGCGAAGGCAGCAAGTTCGTCTTCAACGGCGCCACCTTCAACATCACCGGCGGCACCGGCCGTTACTTCAAGGCCACCGGCGGCGGCGATCTGTCCGGCGGCGAAGACATGCAGACCGGCCAGGGCACCATCCAGCTCAAGGGCCGTATCCTGTTGAAGAAATAAGGTACGCCAGGGCAGGGCGGTGGCGTCTGCCGCCGCCGCCCTCATGCATTGCCGCGCATGTTAGGATCGAGCCTTTGCGCGGCCTGCGCCGCGCCGCGCATCGGGGGGGGGGGGGGGGGGGGGGGGGGGGGGGGGGGGGGGGGGGGGGGGGGGGGGGG
>Ga0265797_10002318_pt1 | contig 32150 bp, 24 predicted proteins | sample P2T30metagenome_FD_192433 | JGI IMG/M metagenome (GOLD analysis project Ga0265797, IMG submission 192433) | Plant litter microbial communities from East Loma Ridge, Irvine, California - P2 T30 | ecosystem: Environmental > Terrestrial > Plant litter > Unclassified | place: USA: California... | reverse complement strand
AGTAGCGCAGCAGGTAGCCGTAGATGAAGTAGGTGCTGCTGATCAGGGTCACGTCGAGGCTGAAGGGCAGACCCGGCAGGGTCCAGGTCTGTTCGCCGACGGTGACCGGCACTTGCCAGAACCAACGCAGCATCCAGATGCCGAGCAGCAATTGCGCGCCGATCAGCAGGCAAGCGGCCAGCAACGGCAGCTTCAGGCGCTGGATCAGTCGCAGCATCAACCAGCTGAACAGGATGGCTACCCAGAAGTGCGGCAAAAACCACAATGCCTGCCACGGGATGGTGTCCACGGAGGCGTACAGCACGCCGCCGATGTCCGGCAGCAACGGTTGCCCGCGCAGAACATCGCGCACGATCACGTACACCAGCATGGTGAAGAAGAACGGCTTGAGCAGGCCATCGGCCTTGCGCACAGCCATTTCCACGAAGGGCTGCTCGGGCTTGAAGAACACCCCGGATAAAAAGAAAAACAACGGCAGCACGAACGACGCCAGGATCGGGTACATCAAGTCCAGCGAGTTGGCGACAAACCAACTATGGCCAAACACGATAATCAGGATACCGATGCCTTTGGCGATATCCATTTGAATCCAACGATGTTTCATTTAAGTCTTCCCGAACGATCATTCACGCCTTGCGCCATGGCTTGAGCCACAGCCCCATACCCAGCAACACCACGGCGCCTGCCAGGGTGCTCAAGCCCAATTGCAGCCACACGTCTTCGATTCGATACAACATCAGCGCCGCCAGCCCCAGCAGCCCCGCGCTGAGCAGCCATTGCCGCGCCCAGGGCAGGGCACCGAGCAAGGCCTGGCGCTGCATCAGCAGCAGCGCGGTGCAGAGCACGCCCGCCAGCGCCGCCAAGGGGATACCGGCCAGGCCGAACGCAAACGGCAGCACGCCCAGCAACAGCACGTTGACCAGACTGCCGAGCAGCTCGCAGCGCAGTGGCTGGCGCGTATCGCCGGCGGCGTAGGCATAACGCGCGAGCAGGGCGTTCCACGCACCGAACACCAAAGGCACGGCAAACCCTGCCAGCAACAGCGGCATCGGCGAATCCGCCGATTGAGTGGGTAGCAGCAGCGCCACCAGGCTCGGTGCCGCCGCCACCAGGCCGACGCCGGCCGGCAAGGTCAGCACGCTGGCGGTTTCCAGGCCGCGCTTGAGCAGGGCCAGGCGTTCATCGCCCTGGCGTCGGCTCATCATGCCGAGCAGCACTTGATTGAGGCTCATCAGCGCAATCAGGGGCAGATTCATCAGCTTGCGCGCCAGGTTGACCCAGGTCACCGCGCCTTCGCCCAGCAGCGACGCCACCAGCCGTTCGATCAACGCCAGGCCCTGGCTGGCGCCATTGCTCAGCAACAGCGGGCCGATGCGCTGGCCCAACTCCCGCAGGGGCGCGAGCGACAGCTGCACGCGCCACGGTCGCCAGCCCAGGCGCCAGATCGACGGCAGCAGCGCCAGCGGCATCAAGCCACTGCCGATCAAGCACGCCAGCGCAAGGGTATGCGGCTGGCTGGCAGTGCCGGCCAGCGCGAGGTAAATCACCGGCGGCAAGTTGAACAGCAGCGAACCCAATCCCGCCAGCACAAAACGCTCGCTGGCCTGCAATGGCACACTGAACAGCGCATGCAGCAGCAGGCCCGGCACACACCACGCCACAATCTGCAGATTGCTGGCGGCCAGCGACGTAGCGCTTGCCGCCAACCCCGGGCCGAGCACTTGCACCAGCCAGGGCGCCAGAAGCATCAGGAGCAGGCTAGTAAGCAGCGCGATCAGCATCAATGCGGGGAACAGCACCGCCAGCCAGCCCAGGCGTTCGCCATCCTGGCGTTGCAGGTACAGCGGCAGCGCGGCGGCACTCAACACGCCGCCGGCCAGCGACATGCGCAGCGCCTCGGGCAAGAACAGCGCGATCAGGAACGCATCACTGCGCTCTCCCGCGCCCCAGGCCGCCACCAGCAACCACTCGCGCGCGAACCCCAGGCACAGGCCCAGCAGGGTCGCCACGGTCAGCCATACGGCAGATCCGAGCATCAGGGGCGCGCGCCATCAAGCAGCGGCTTGCGAAACACCACCGCTTTGACCTGAGGCAGACGTGCCGGAAACAAGCGGCGCGCCTCCAGTACGTTAATTCCGACCATCAGCCAGAACAGCGCCACCATTACCACGGCAAAACTGAAGTAGTGGTCAAACAAACCGCTGACCAGCGCCGACAGAATCCCCGCCGTGCTGCCCAGCCACAGGGCGTTGTCCTTGGTCAGGCGGATCGGGCCCTTTTCCGGCCGGGCTTCACGCCACCAGCGCACGGTCACCGCGATAAACAAGAGCATGCCGACCACGCCGGTCTTGTAGATAAAGTTCAGCCACAGGTTGGAGATCCCCAGCAAGTGCGTGCCCGGTACCGGCGGGTCGACTTTGAAACCGATGCCGAACGGATAGGCCGCCACGGCCTGCGGGAACATGCGGTATTCGTCGAAACGCACTTCGGTACTGGCGTTGCTCGACGAGAAAATAGTCGCCAGGCGCTCCTGCAGCGGCGGGTAAGCCATCACCAACGCCACGGTCAACGCCGCGCCGATCATCAATAACCGCCCGGTGTAAGGCACGCGCCGCGTGGCCAGCCAGATCAGCACCAGCGCCAGGCTGACCATCGCCCCTCGGCTGCTCGCCAGCAGCAACGCCGCCGCCCCCAGGCAGGCCACGCCCAGGCCCAGTGCGCGCTTCCAGCCCTGCTCGGTCATGCCATAGCAGAAGGCCAGGGGCAGCAGCAGCGCCATGATTCCGCCGATGGCATTCGGGTGCATCCACGGCGAGCCCATACGCGAGGACATGGCTTCCAGGCCGAATTTCAACATGTCGAAGTTGCCGTAGTTGAGCAGCGCCAGGATCGGCGCAATCCCCGCCCCGGAGCGCGTGCGCACGAACACCGCGATCGACATCACCAGCATCGCCAGGGTGCCCAGCAGCAAGGCGATCACCAGGCTTTCGCGGCGTTTGTAGTCCACCAGCAGCTTGGCTGTGAGAAATACCCCCGACAGGTTCAGCAACCAGCGCAGCCAGTTGGCCACGCCGCTGCTCTCTGCGTGGATGCTGACCTGGCCGACGATAAACGGGAACACGCTGAACAGCATCAGCCACAGCAGCATCTGGTCGGTGGGGCGGCGCGCCAGGCGCGGCGCGTCCGGCAGGCGTGACAGAAAGCTGTGCCACAGCACCGCCCCCCAGGTCAGCGCAAGAATGGCTTCGCTCACCGTGCTGCGGATGCCCAGATTGAGCGTGGAGTAGGGCATGAACGTGGCGACCAGGGCGAACAGCAACAAGCCCCAGAATGGAAAGCGCAGGATGGTCACGGCCGCCGCCAGTCCGATCACGGCAAGAAACGCCTTGGCCGGTGACAGCGCCAGGGCGACCACGCCAAACAGCACGCCGAAGAGGATTGCGACGAGGCTTGCCAGGGAGAGTCTCATTTCAGTTCCTCGATCAGTTCGGCCAGGCGTCGGCGATAGGCGTGTTGGTTAAAGCGTTCGGCCCATTGGCGGTGTTGTTCAGGCGTGGCTTCATCACCGTGCTCAGCCAGGTTCAGCATCAGCTGTACCAGTGCGGGGCCATCGGTGGGCGAAAAGCGCGGCGCCGACGGCGGGGTGATTTCGTCCAGGGAGGTGCCACTGGCCACGGCTACAGGGGTGCCAACGCTCAGCGCTTCAATCACCGGCAAACCGAAGCCTTCAGCATAGGACGGCTGCCACACGCGTGACGCCTGGCGGTACAGCCCCTGCAACTCGGCGTCGGAAACGCCACTCAATGCGCGAATGCCCGGCAGCGTGCGCTGGGCTTCAGGCAAGTGCTCAAGGCTGCCCACCAGCACCAGTTCCGGCACGCCGGGGGATTGGCGCCGCGCCTGTTGCCAGGCATCCACCAGGAACGGCACGTTCTTGCGCAATTCACGGGTGCCGACCAGCAACCAGAACCCCGTGGGCAATTGGCGCGCGGACAGGTCCGCCGCAGGTTCGTTGAAGCCCTCCACCTGATTGGGCAGCACGCGAATCTTGCCCGCCGCGTGGGGAAACAACCGCGCGGTTTCGTCGGCGCTGTAGTGCGACGGCGTCCACACCCGGTCGGCACTGCGCACGGCATAGGCGATCGACAGGCGATCGGTGGTCTTGTACACCCGTGCCTTCAGGCGGCTGGCGTGGTAGTTGTCCAGCGTGATCTGGAACAGGTCGTGCAGCAGCACCACGGTGCGCAAGCCCTTGGGCTTGGGCGGCAACGGCAGGCCCATATTGAAGGTGCTGATGTACAGGTCGATGTGCTGTTCGCGCAGGGCACGGGGCAGGAAACCGGCTTCGAAACGCAGGCGATTGTGTGGCTGGTGCATCGCCGTTTTCGCACAGCCCCAGGCCGGGCAGTGTGCCTGCAAGCGAGTCTCATCGCCCAGGGGCGCCACGGTAAACCGCTCCAGTTCGATGTCCGGCACGCTGCGCAGGGCGCTTTCCAGCGCATACACCTGGCGGCTGATGCCCGATTGCGGTGAGGTGCCGACGGTGCGGTAATCCAGGCCTACGCGCATGCGGGCTCCTTTTGATTGAGCGGCGAGAGGCTGGCGTACACCTGCTCCAGTTGGCTGGCGGCAACGCTCCAGTCATGGGCCCGCCGCACGTAGGCACGCCCGGCTTCACCCATCGGCGCGGCGGTTTCGGGCGACTGCAGCAGGCGCACCACGGCGTCCGCCAGGCCGACGGCGGTTTGCCCGCCGAGATAGTCCAGGCCATCGACCAGGTCCAGGCCCGACACGCCCTGTTCGGTGCTGGCCAGAGGCAGGCCGGCGGCGAGCGCTTCGAGCACTTTGAGCTTGGAGCCGCCGCCGTGGCGCAACGGCGCGAGAAACACCGAGCAGGTCGATTGCAGGGTCAACAGGTTCGGCACAAAACCTTGCCACTCGATGCGCGGGTCCTGCCAGCGTTCGCGCCAACTGCCGGGCATGCCGAAGCCACACACGCTCATGCGCGCCTCGGGGCAACGCTCCCAGACTTTGGGCAGTATTTCATCCAGGGCCCACTCGATGGCATCCACATTGGGCGCGTATTCATAGTTGCCCAAAAACAGCACGCGGCGGGCGGACGGGTCGGGGCGGGCGCCGGCAAAATGATCGCAGTCCACGCCATTGACCACCACCGGTACCGGTTTGCCGGCAATCTTTTCCAGCACCTGCGCATCGCTGTCGGTTACCGCCACCACCTGGGTGGCCTGGCGCATCACGCGCCGCTCCCAGCGCGTGTAGCGCCATTGGTCATAGCGAATGAACGGCAGCGCCCAACGTGGCAGGCGGTCGTAGGTCGCCGCGCCGAGTGCCGACTCGACGTTGTGTTCGGTCAGCACGAAGGGTTGGGATTTGCGCACCAAGGCATCTTCATAAGGCTGGAAGGTGTAGGTGTGCTCGATCTGCACCACGTCCCAGTGTTCGTTGAGCAATTGGTTGAACCTGTCCTGCAGCGCCCCCGACAGACCATTCACGCTGGCCAGCAATGGGTAAGGCGCAAACAGCCCGGCCACCAGGGTTTTCACGCTGCGCAGTGGGCGGCGGGGCAGGATGATCAACTGCTCGAGAAACGCTTCCAGCACCTGGCGATCGGTCAGCGACACCGCCTGCTTGTCATGCAGCAGCAAGGTGATCCGGTGCCCGCGCGCCGCCAGGCTGCGCAGCAGGTGGAACTGGCGCGTCTTGCCGCCGCTGGTGGCGGGCCAGGGCGAGTAGGGCAGGATCCATAAAATGCGCATGGCGGACTTCAATCCCATAACAGAATTTGCAGGTTCGACTTGACCGGCACGGTCAGCCCATTGGTACCGCTGACCGGTGTTTGTGTGCCGCGCAACGGGTCGTACAGGGTGGCGCTGGTCAGGCCCGGCAAGTGTGCGTTACCGCCGCGTGCCGACCAGAAAAACCACAGCTTGCGGCCATCGGCGCGGGTCCAGCCGATGCTGAACAGGCCGTCGGGCGACTGGTCGGCGGCGGGCGGGTCGCCGGGGGTCAGTTGCGGCCCGCTGACGTCGAGGAAATTTTTCAAGGCGATGTAGACCGGCTTGGGCTTGGCGTCGATATCGAGCAAGCCGTAGGCGCGGTCGCGCACGCTGGCGCGCTGATCGAGGTCGCTCAGGGTGAACAGAAAAATCTTGTCGAAATCCAGCGCGCTCATCAGCGCCAGGCGGCGTATCACATAATCGGCCTGGCCCTGTTGGGTGATGATGTCCTGGGCTTCCTTGGGCCCGGTGTAGTTCGACCAGCCCCATTCGGTGCTCCACAGGGTTTTCACGCCGCTGGCGCGCAGCTTCTGGTTGAGCGCGCTGGTCTTGGCCACGAAGTCGAGGTTGGCCGGGTCGTTGCCTTCGGGCAGTTGCGTGTAAGGGTGGTAGGACATCACCGTATTCAGGCTCGGCACGCCGAGTGCGCCAAGGGCGTCGAGCATGGTCTGCCCGTTGGGCATTTCGCTGAAAAACGCCATGCCGGCCGCCACCACCGGTTTGTTCGGGTTGACCGCGCGCAGTGCGGCGGCGGTGGTGCTCAGCAGCCTGGCATAGCCGGCCGGGTCCGCCGCCGGGCGCCAGAAGCCCAACAGGTTCGGCTCGTTCCACACCTGCCAGGCGTCGACGCTGGGGTAGCGCTGGGCCAACAGGGCCATGCGAGTCGCAAATACATTCGGGTCCTGCGGCGGGTACTGGTCCTGATAGGGGGCACCCGCCGGCGCGGTGGTGATGAACGGCGCCGAGCCGACCAGATAGAACACCGACTTGAGCTGGTTGTCTTTGAGTTTGGTGACTAACTCATCCAGGGTTGCCACTTGGTATTGGTCGGCGGCGGGCTCCAGCCGGTCCCAATGCAGGTCCAGGCGCACCCACTCCAGGCCCAGCTCCTTGAGGCGGTCGATCTGCAGCTGGTAACGCTCGGGGCTGAACCACAAAAACTGCGCATTCACCCCCAGGAAGTCCTTCCACACCACCACCTTGTTGCCCTTGAGCACATGGTTCTCGGCGTCGGCCGGGCGCCCCCAGATAAAGGCGGTCAGGCCCAGGGCCGCGACCAGCGCAAGGGTGGCGAAGTAGGTACGTTTACGCGCCATACGGGGCTCCCTCTATGGCTTGCTCGAACAACTGCGTAAAGCGCTGCGCGGTCAGCGGCCAAAGGCGTTCGCGGCCGATGGCCGCGGCGCGTTCGGCCCAGTCCTGGGCCAGTGTCGGCGTATGGGCCAGGCGCAGCAATTGCTCGGCCAGCGCGGCCACATCGCCTTCGCGGAAGATCGCGCCGTTACCGCTGGCGACTTCTTCGGCAAACGCCCGGGCATCGGAGGTAATCGCTCCGCGCCCACACGCGGCGGCCCAGGACAAGGCGCCACTGGTGCCGCGCTGACGGCCGAGCAGGCCGAGTTTTTTCGATTCGCGATACGGCAGCACCATCACATGGTGGGCCTGGATCGTTTGGGCAATTTCGTCGGCCGGCAAGTTGAGCCGCCAGTCGATGGACCCGGCCAGGCCGAGGTCGGCGATCTGGCGGTTCAACTGCTCCAGGTAATTACCGCCCGCGCCAAACGCCATTTCGGCGGCAGTGCCACCGGCCAGGGTCAGGCGCACACGGTCACGCAATTGAGGGGCTTGCTTGAAGACGGCGGCCAGGGCCTGCAACAGGTCTTCAATGCCTTTGCCACGGTAGATAAAACCAAAATACAGCAGGTGCAGCGTATCCAGCGGTGGCAGCGCCACGGCTGCGATGGCCAGGTTGGCGTGGTTGATCACCGCGACTTTGCCGGCAGGCAGTTGCATGCGCTGGCTCAGACAGTCAGCGCCCAGGCGGGTGAGGGTGATCAGCCTGGTCAGGCCACGGGCGACCTGGCGTTCTTCGCGCAGGGTCAAGGGGTCTGCCAGCACCACCGCCGCCTGCGGCAATGGGCTGGGCAGGCGCTCCAGCAGGTTGAGCGGGAAGGGCAGTTGCTCGCGCCGCCATACGATGCGTTCGGGGTCATGCACGGTGGCGGTCAGCGGCAGCTTCGGGTAGGCCTTGCGCAACTCGCGCAAGGCCAGGAACTCTCCCAGGCGCCCGCCGCCCAGCTCGGCGTGGACCAGGTCCACGCCGCGCCAGTCGAATGCGGCGATGGCCTGCTTGATCGCCGCGCTCGAGCCTTCCACGCCATTCAACGGTGTCACCACCGTCACGCCCAACTGCTCCAATGCCGTCTTGAAATGGTTCGCGTAATCGGCGATCCCATTCTTTTCCGGTGGCAAAGGCGCGAGCAGGGCGATGCGCATCAGAACGCCCCCCGGTATTTGGCGATGGTCTGCAGCACCTTGGCCGGCACTTCGAATTTACGCCGGTTGATGATGATGCCATCGACTTTGCCGAAGGCTGTGTTGAGGATCGACAGCGCGTGCTCCACCACGGGTACCGTGCTTTTCTGGGCTTCCACCACCAGCGCGATCAGGTCGGCGCGCCGCAGGTTGACGAACGCATCGCGGTTGTCCAGCAGCGCGGAGGCATCCAGCAGCACCACTTCGCCCGGCTCGGCGGGAGCAGCCCCGCCGACGCGCACGGTGATGCCATTTTCCTGGAGCAGTTGGCGCAGTTGCTCGACCACGAAGGTCACCCCTTCACCGTGGCGCGCCGAGGTCAACCCGAGGGTCAGGCCGCGTTCGGCCACGCGGTCCAGCTGCAGCAGGCCGTACAACCGGTAGATGCTCGCATTGAACGCATTGGTGCCTTGCGCGGTGCTGGTGTCCAGCTCCGGCAGGGTGGTCCACAGCGGCAGGCCGAACTTGCGTTCCACCAGGCCGCCATCGTGAATGCGCTGGTCGAGCAGGTAGCACAGGTAGATCACCAACAGGCCGACGACGATGGCGAACGGAATTGCCAGCAACAGCATCAGCAGGGTTTTGGGGAAGATACGGCCTGGGTTCAGGGTGGCTTCCTCGATCACCGCGATGTTGCTGATCTGGCTGTTATCCAGCTCACGGTCGATACGCGATTTTTCCAGGTTGTCCACGTACAGCGCGTAGTTGCGCTCGGTGGCACTCAGTTCACGGGACAGGCGCGCCAGCTCCGGTTCAATCTCCAGGGCCTCCTTGCGTTGCGCTTCGAGGTTGACCAGTTGTTTCTGCTGTTGCACCAGTTGGGTACGCAACGCCAGGTTGTTGCTGGATTCGTCGAGCAGCACGCGCTGCAAGTGAATTTCCAGGGTGTTCGGCGCGCGGTTTTCCGAGCTTTGCACGGTGTTGCTTTCACTGGCGACCTGGGCCTGCATTGCCCGAATCGACGCATCCAGGGCTTTGACCGGCGGCGCGTTATCGGTGTAGGTGCGCATCATGTCGGCTTTTTCCAGCAGCTTCTGGTTAAGCAGACGACGCAAATCCTGCTGCTGTGGGTTCAGCGCGATCTGGCGAACCGTGGTCACTTCCTTGGGCTGCGTCTTGAGTTGGGTACGCGTGCTGTCAAGGGCGCTGTCCGAGGAGGCGATCAAGCGCGTGGTGTTGAAGGTCTCGCCGCGCAACACGTTGATGCGCTCGGACAAATCTTCCAGGCGATCGGTGATGCTCGCCGCGCCGATCTGGTTCAAGTGCGCAAGGATCTGCTCCTTGTAGCTCTTGATTTCGGTGGCGCTGTTGGACACCTGGCCTTCATAGAAAGCGTACAGGCTCTTGCGCCCCAGGGCCTGGGTGCGTTCGTTGATGTAGGTTTCGACCCAACTCTTGACCACCGCCTGGGCGATCTCGGGGTCGCTCCACTTGAAGCTGATGTCCATCACCGTGGAACCGGCCGCGTGGCTGACTTCGAAGTTCTTCTCCAGGCTCGCGGCCAGGCGCTCCACCGGTGTGGTCTGTTCAATGACGCCCACGGTTTCCAGCACCACGCGCACGCCGTCGAATACCGCGCCGACAGCGTTTTTGACGTAGTACTTGGTGCGTTTCCAGACGCCTTCCGGCGGCGGCATTTTGTCGATGACTTCCAGGTAGTGCTCGGCCACCGCACGCACGATCGGGCGACCAGTCAGCAGGCGTTCCTCATCGACAATCGGGTCGCGCTGGGTGCTGGGCATGACCAGCGCCTGGCGGTTGCTGATCTCGATCGGCAGCGTCGAATCACGCCCCGGCTTGACCAGCAGACGCGCGGTGGATTCGTACTTGGCGGGCAGCAGGAAGGCCCCCAGCAGAATGATCACCAGCGCCGCGATGGCCGCCAGCTTGAACTCATGCCGGAAGATGAAGAACAGGCGCAGAAGATCGCGAAAAGAACGGATCTCGATCATGGGATGTCGCTCCTTTAGTTACTGCCGCCGCTGGTTCGGGTGTAGTTGTAGCCAACCCCGATCGACTTGGTGAATGGGATCAGTTGGTTCAGGTAGGTATCCACGCCCTGGATGCGCTCGCCCACATTGGATTTGGGCACGAACACCACGTCACCGCGTTGCAGAGGCACTTGTTTGCGCCCGTTGGGACCGGTCTTGAGGTATTGGCTGAAGTCCAGGAAGTAGGCGCGATAAGTGCCCTGGTTATCCTCGCGCAGCAGCGCAACCATGCTGGCGTTGCCCGCCGGGTTGACCCCGCCGGCGCCGACAATGGCTTGCTCCAGGGTGTTGGCCGAGGCGATCGGCACCGTGGACGGGTTGTTCACCGCGCCGCCGACGATGATCGAATTGCCCGGCGCCTGGTTGATGTTCACCGTCACCCGCGGCTCGCGATACACCGGCGCGAGCTTGTTGCTCAGCTCGTTCGCCACTTCGCCCGGCGTGCGTCGGGCCACCTGGATCGGGCCCAGGAACGGGTAGTTGATCTTGCCGTCGGTCTGCACCGTGTACAGCGTGAGCTCATAGATCGTGCTGACGTTGAACGCCGACAGTGTCGGCATTTCCCCGGCATCGCGCACGATGCGCAACTGGTCGCCGATGCGGATGCGTTCCACCGCCGGCGGTAGCTGGGCCAGTTGGTCGAGGGCGCGCTTGCCGTCCTCGACGGTCTTGCCGTCAGGCGCGACGATGCGTGCGGGTGTATTGCAGGCGGCCAGGGCCATCATGGCCAGGACGAGCAGGGTTCGTTTCATCAAATAGGACTTCCTGTAGGTCATGATGCTCACCTCCAATAACCGGGGAACATGCTGATGCGCCGCTTGAGGGCGAGGGGTAGCCGACGTTCCTGATGGCCCAGCCGATAGCCGAGCAACTTGAACGCGCTGCGCACCAGTACTTCGGGTACGCGGTGCAATGCACCGGCTGCGCGCAACGCCGCGAGTTCAGCCAGTACATAGCGTTTACCTTCACCGCCGGCATCGCCAAAGGCCTGGCGTATCCACGGTTCGCGACCGTAGAACACGCCAATGTCGAAGTAACGGTGAAACTCATCCATGAGTCGGTAATCGTGGGAGTGGTACACCTGCGCGGAGGCGGCGTAGCGCACGGTGTAGCCTTCGATCAGCATGCGTGCCGCGACGTAGGCGTCTTCGCTGCCGATGACATCGGCGGGGAAGCCACCCACGGCGTGCAAGGCGCTGCGCCGGTACGCGGAAAACGAGTCGGAGCTGAAACAGGTCTTGATCCCCAGTTCCGGTGCATCGGCCAGGCGCTTGCTGCGGCTTTGGGCCGGGTAATTGAAATGTCGCGACTGCGCGCCCAGCACACCGGCATCGGGGTGTGGCAGCTGGCGTCCATAGGCGACGCCGTTGAGCGGATCCTGCTGCAACTCAGCGATCAGGTTGGCGAAGGTCTCGGGAGTGGCGGGAATGGCGTCCTGCGTCATCACGATCAGTGCATCGCCGCTCACCTGCTCACTGGCCCAGCGTCGCGTACCGCCGTGGTTGAAGGTGCGGGCGTCGATCACCTCGACCCGTGCGCCGTAGTCGCGAAAGCGCGCCACGGTGTCATCGCTGGACGCGCTGTCGACCACCAGCATCTCGTCCGGTTGCAGGGTTTGCATCTTCAGCGCAGGCAGCAGCCGCGCCAGATGGCTGGATGCATTGCGGGTCGGAATGATCAGTGAGGTGCGCATGTCACTTCTTCACTTCGGCAGGCGCACGCCCATAGATGTCATCGAAACGCACAATATCGTCTTCGCCCAGGTACTCGCCGCTCTGCACCTCGATCATCACCAGGTCGATGATGCCGGGGTTGGTCAGGCGGTGTTTGTGCCCGGCCGGTATATAGGTGGATTCGTTGGCGTTGATCAGGAATTCTCGCTCGCCGTTGGTAATCTGTGCTGCGCCGCTGACCACCACCCAGTGTTCGCTGCGGTGATGGTGCATTTGCAGCGACAGCGACGCCTGGGGCTTGACCACGATGCGCTTGATTTTGAAGCGGCTGCTTTCCTCCAGCACGGTGTAGGTGCCCCACGGCCGGGTGACGGTGCGGTGCAGGCTGAAGGCCGGATGGTTCTGGCGCTTGAGTTCGGCCACGATGTAGCGCACGTCCTGGCTGCGGTGAGCGTCGGCGATCAGCAGCGCGTCGGGCGTGTCGACAATGATCAGGTCACGCACGCCGACGGCGCCGAGTACGCGCTTGGGCGAGTCGATGTAGCAGTTGTGCACGTCATGCAAAATTGCTTCGCCATTGACCTGGTTGCCCTGGGCATCGCTGGGCGTGAGCTGGCGCAGGGCTTCCCAGGAACCGATATCGCTCCAGCCGATATCGCACGGCACCACGGCCACTTGGCTGGATTTCTCCATCAGCGCCACGTCAATGGAAATGTCCGGCGCACTGCCGAATGCGTCACTGTCCAGTTCGCGCTGGCGCGAGGTTTTGTTTTGCAGGAGCTGGCTGTGCTCAAGGGCTGCACGTGCGGCGATCAGCACGTCGGGCGCATGGGTGTCCAGTTCATCCACCAGCGTGCTGGCCTTGAAGCAGAACATGCCCGCGTTCCATAGGTGTTTGCCGCCGTCGAGGTAGGCTTGCGCGGTGGCCAGGTCGGGCTTTTCGACAAAGCGTTTGACGCGGTTGCCCAGGCGCAGTGCTTCGCCTTTTTCGATATAGCCAAAACCGGTTTCCGGGTGGTCGGGTTGAATGCCGAAGGTCACCAGGTAGCCCGCTTCGGCCAGGTCGCGGGCCTGGGCGACGGCGTCGGCAAATGCGGTTTCATTGAGCACCAGGTGGTCGGCGGGCATCACCAGCAGTTGCGCGTCGCCACCGAAATGCTCCTGCACATGCAGCGCCGCCACGGCAATCGCCGCTGCGGTGTTGCGCCCGAAGGGCTCGAGCAGCAGGTCCAGGGGCAGGTGGGCCTTGTTGACCCCACGGTAGTCGTCGAGGGTGCGAAACAGCAGGTCGCGGTTGGTCACCGTGAGTACGTTCTCTACACCAGGCAGGCGGGCGGCGCGCTGGAAGGTTTTCTGCAGCAGGCTCTGGCCGTCGCGCATGCGCATGAACGGCTTGGGCATGTTCTGCCGCGATACCGGCCACAAGCGCGTGCCCGAACCACCGGAAATGATGCAGGGAATTAATCCGTTGAGGGTATTCATCAATAGACTTCCTTGGTGGAAAGGACGGCCGGGACCGTCATGAAAACGATGTACAAGTCAAACCACACCGACCATTTGGAGATGTACTCCAGGTCGTACTCGACGCGTTTCTGGATTTTGAACAAGGTGTCGGTTTCGCCCCGGTAGCCGTTGATTTGCGCCCAGCCGGTGATGCCTGGCTTGACCCGGTGCCGAGAGCTGTATTCGCTGACCGCCACTTCGAAAGGGATGCCCGCCGCCTTGGTTGCGGTGGCGTGGGGGCGTGGGCCGACCATGGACATGTTGCCCTGCAGTACGTTGAACAACTGCGGCAACTCGTCGATGCTGGTTTTGCGAATGATGCGCCCGACGCGGGTGATGCGCGGGTCCTTGCGGGTGGTCTGGCGTTCGGCGGTGAAGTCGCTCTGGTCGGTGAACATCGAACGGAACTTGAAGACGCGGATTTCATTATCGTTGTAGCCATAGCGGTTCTGGCGAAACAGCACCGGGCCCTTGGAATCGAGCTTGATCGCGATGGCCGTCAACAGCATCACCGGCGACAGCACCACCAGCGTGATGCTGGCCAGCAGCAGGTCTTCGCAGCGTTTGATAAAGGGCGACCAGCCGCGCAGCGGCAGCTGTGAGGTGTTGAACATCAGGATGCCGCCCACATCGGTGATGCGGCTGTGGCCGTAGCGCAGAGCGGCCATGTCCGGCACCAGCATCACGTTCACCGACATCTGCCGCAGGCGATTGACCAACCCATGGATACGCTGCTCGGCGGCCCAGGGCAGGCAGATCATCACTTGGTTGACCTGCTCGGCGCGGATCAGCTTTTCCAGGTCGCGGGTATTGCCCAGCAAGGGCAGGCTGCTCAATTCCTTGGGAATGCGTTCGGTGCGGTCGTCGATGAAGCCAATGAGGCCGGAGCGGATATCGCCATTGCGTTGCAGGTGGTCGGCGACGTGCACGGCCGTGTCGGTGAAGCCCAGGATCACCGTGCGTTGCAGGAATTTGCCCTTGCGCATCAGGTTGCGGTACAGGCGCAGCATCACCAGGCGCTCCAGGCAGAACAGGCCAAGGCTGGCGAAGTACCACACCACCAGATTGCGCGGGTTCAACTGCGGAAACACCTGCAGAATCTGGTACATGAACAGCAGGATGCAGAACGCCGATGACCAGGCCACGATGTTGGCGCGCAGGCGCAAGCGGTTGCTGAACAGCTCTTCGGAATAGATGCCCAAGGCCTGGAACAGAATAATCGTCAAGACCGCGAAAAACAGCAGCAGCCCCAGGAAGTGCGAGCGCATCTCTGAGTCCATCGGGTCGAGGAAAATCGCCAGGACCAGCGGTGGCAAGATGGCGGTCAGTCCATGGACCAACTTGACAAAAACAACAAAAAATTCAACAAAGCCGGCCCGGGTCAGAAACAGACTGACAACTGATGACTTCTCGCGCATACAAACATCCCTCATTGCACACCAAGTTCGCTCTGCGGCCGCTCAATTGAGCAGGCAGCGCGCTACATCTGGTTAAAACGCAACCATCCATCCAAGTGAAACCATCCAAATGAAGGAAGTTTTGCGGGGCTAGTGGCTAAAGGAGGTTCCCTTTTGCGGCTTAGTCAATAAGTTGACCATTAAGCGAGGACAGCATTATAGACACGTTAATTTGAGTTTTGTGTGCCATTTTGTTGACGTTCCTTGTTCTGTCACCCGGTGTTGGGATGTGATTTGGAGTGTAGGAACAAATGTCAGAATTTTCCTGTTTGAAGGGAAAAGGTTTTTTGGCGGGGGGCGGTAAGAGGGGACGCAGAGGGGCTAAATGCTTGAAGCGGGGACGCCTTCACAGCTCGTAAGATCATACCCACGCAGAGCGTGGGAATGATCATCGACGCGATTGCATCAACCTAATCGGGCCGCTGCCCGTGCGGTGATCTCGCCACGCACCTTGCGTGACTGCGCCGTGCGTTTGTTGGCTTCGGCCAGCACATGCGCCGGCGCCGTTTGTGGCCGGCCCGCATCAAAGGGCGGCGCCGGTGCGTATTCGATTTGCAACTGCACCAGTTGCGCCGCGGCTTCGCTGTACAGCTCTGCTGCCAGGGTCAGCGCAAAGTCGATCCCCGCCGTGATTCCGCCGCCGGTAAACAGGTTGCCGTCGCGCACCACACGCGCTTGCACCGGGATCGCGCCCAATGGGGCGAGCAGGTCGTGGTAGGCCCAGTGCGTAGTGGCCTTGCGACCGCGCAACAAACCCGCCGCGCCCAACACCAGCGAACCGGTGCACACCGAGGTCATGTAGCGCACGGTTTGTGCCTGGTCCCGGAGAAAGTCCAGGGTGGCCGGGTCCTCCATCAGTGCGCCGACACCGGCACCACCGGGCACACACAGCACATCCAGGTTCGGGCAGTCGGCGTAGGTGATGGTCGGGGTGAATACCAGGCCGGTGCTGGAGGTGACCGGTGCCAGGTCCTGCCACACCAGGTGCAGTTGCACGTCCGGCAGCGAACCGAGCACGTCATAGGGGCCGGTAAGGTCCAGTTGCTGGATGCCGGGGAATAGCACAAAGCCGATATGCAAGGTCATGAATGAAGCTCCGATAAAAGGGGTGGACGGCTTCACTGTAGGGGCCTAGGCTTTGGCGAATACGCCATTGAACCCACAAATCGCGCCAATCATGCCCAGAATCATTCATGTCCTCGCTTTCGATAATGCTCAGGTGCTCGACGTCACCGGGCCTCTGCAGGTGTTCGCGTCGGCCAATGACCTGGCCCGCCAGCGCGGCTTGCCCTTGCCCTATGCGGTAAATGTGATCGCCGACCAGGCCAGACCGGTGATGACGTCTGCGGGGCTGGCGCTGGTGGCCGACCCGCTGCCTGGCGTCGAGCAGCCCTGCGACACACTGGTGATCGCGGGCGGCTGGGGTGTCTACGATGCCGCCCAAGCCCCGGCGCTGGTGCATTGGGTGCGGGAAAAGTCGCGGCACAGCCGGCGCATGGCCTCGGTGTGTACCGGCGCTTTTCTGCTGGCCGCCAGCGGCCTGCTCGACGGTTGCCGCGTGGTCACTCACTGGACGCGCTGTGAAGAGCTGGCGCGCAGGTTTCCCGCCTTGACGGTGGAGTCCAACCCGATCTTTATCCAGCAAGGCACGCTGTGGACCTCGGCCGGTGTGACCGCCGGTATCGACCTGTGCCTGGCGCTGGTGGAGGAGGACCTGGGACGCGCCGTCGCTTTGGAAGTGGCACGGCATCTGGTGGTGTTTCTCAAGCGTCCGGGCGGACAGTCGCAGTTCAGCGTGACCTTGTCCCTGCAAAAGAGCGACAGCCGCTTTGCTGAATTACACGCCTGGATCGCCGAGAACCTGTCGCTGGACCTCAGTATTTCCACCCTGGCCGCCCAGGCGGGCATGAGCGAGCGCAGCTTTGTGCGCCACTACCGTGCCGAAACCGGCCAGACCCCGGCGCGGGCCGTGGAGTTGATTCGGGTTGAAAGTGCACGCCGGCAACTGGCCGACAGCACAACCCCGATCAAGCGCATCGCCGTGCACTGCGGCTTTGGCTGCGAAGAAACCTTGCGCCGCAGTTTCCTGCGGGCCCTGTCGGTAACGCCTCAAGCCTATCGCGAGCGGTTTTCACCGGCCTAGCAGTTCCAGCAGCGCGGCGAGGGTGGCTTGCGGCGCTTCCTGAGGAATATTGTGGCCGACGCCGGGCAGCACCTGGCGTCGATAAAAAGCGCTGAAGTGTTCGACATCGTCATCCTCTTGCGGTGGCGGCCCCACACCGTCATCGGCCCCGCACAACGAAATGCTCGGCACGCCAATCGGTGGTTGCAGCGCCAATGCCTGCTCGATGAATTCCAGCGCGCGATCTCCCGGCGCATACATGAAGCGATGGCGGTAGGAGTGAATCACCACCTCGACAAAATCCGGGTTATCGAACGATGGCGCGGTTTGCTCATACAGGTGCGGCCCGCGCGCCCACGTCGGTGACCACAGCGACCACAACAGCTCGCACAGCTCCCGCCGATTGGCGCTCAGGCCATCCACGCCGCGCTGGGTGTGAAAATAATACTGGTACCACAAGCGGTGCTCTGTCGCGGGCGCCCGTGGCTTGAGTGACTGGGCGATGTCCTGGATGTTGTAACCGTCTGCGGTCACCAGCCCGCGCACCCGTTCCGGCCACAGCGCCGCAACGATGCACGCGGCGCGCCCGCCCCAGTCATAACCGGCCAGCGTGGCGCAGGGGATCGACAGCCCATCCATGAAGTCCAACAAGTCCTTGCCCAGCGCGGCCTGCTGACCGGAACGCATGACCTGCTCGTTGATAAACCGCGTCGGGCCATAACCGCGCAGATAAGGCACCAGTACCCGGTAGCCGTGCTCGGCCAGGACCGGAGCGATTTCGTCGTAGGCGCGAGGGTCATAGGGAAAACCGTGCAGCAGGATCACCGGCGCACCCTCGACCGGGCCGTGGGTTTCGTAGGCGATATCGAGCATGGAGGTGCGCACGTAGAGCAGCGGGGCGAGGGCGGTCATCATTGACTCCTGAACGTTGCTGACAAATTCGCTGACATCAAGGCTGCCATACCGTTTTCGTACCGCTGAGCTTACGGTCCAGAAACGTCGCCGCGCTGATCAACGCCAAGTGGCTCAACGCCTGAGGCGTGTTGCCCAGGTGCCGAGCCTGGCTGTCGAACTCTTCGGCGTACAGCCCCAGCGGATTGGCGTAGCGCAGCAGTTGTTCGAACTCCAGGTGTGCCTCCTCCACCTGGCCGGCGCGGGCCAGGCATTCGACGTACCAGAACGAGCACGCGGTAAACGCGCCTTCGGTGCCTTGCAACCCGTCGATCTGGCTGTCGTCGTTGCGGTAACGGTAGACCATGCCGTCACGTACCAGGCTTTTCTGGATGGCCTTCAGTGTCGACAGCCAGCGCGCATCCGTTGCGGCAACGAAGCGCACCAGCGGCATCAGCAGCATAGAGCCGTCAAGCGCGGTGCTGCCGATGTGCTGCACAAAATGCCCGCGTTCCTCGTTCCAGAAATTGCTCCAGATGTCCGCATAGATGGCCTGACGAGTCTGGTCCCAACGCGCGAATGGCGCCGGCAGCGAGCGCTTGGAGGCCAGGCGGATGGCGCGGTCCAGCGCGACCCAGCACATCAGGCGCGAGTGCAGGAAGTGATGCTGCTCGCCGCGCATCTCCCAGATGCCGACGTCTTTCTGATCCCAGATTTCGCAGACCTGGTCGACCACCTCCACGGTGTGTTTCCAGCCCTCGTGGGAAATGGCTTCGCCGTATTTATTGACGAGGTAGACCGCGTCCATCAGTTCGCCGTAGATATCCAGCTGAATCTGACTGAATGCTTCGTTGCCCACACGCACCGGCTGGGCACCACCATGGCCGCTCAAATGGTCCAGTGTGGTCTCGGGCAGTTCCTGGCGGCCGTCGATGCCGTACAGGATGTTGATCTTGGTGGGTTGGCCGCAGCAGTCACTGACCCGACCTTTGAGCCAGCGCATGTAGGCATTGGCTTCCTCGACGAAACCCAAACGCATGAATGCGTAGACGGTAAACGAGGCGTCGCGGATCCAGGTGTAGCGGTAATCCCAGTTGCGTTCGCCGCCAGGGCTTTCCGGCAGGCCGAAGGTGGCGGCGGCGATGATTGCGCCGTGTTTGCGGGAGGTCAGCAGCTTGAGCGCCAAGGCCGAGCGGTTGACCATTTCGCGCCAGCGCCCGCGGTAGTTCGATTGGCCGATCCAACTGCGCCAGAACTTCAAGGTGCGTTGCAGGTAGAGGTCAGTGCAGGCATTGGTCACCCGTGGGTCGTCCTGGCCGCCGAGCACGAACTCGGCGCCTTCTTCCTGTGCCAGGCTGAAGCTGGCCAGTGCCGCGTCATCGTCCAGTGTCAGCGGGTGGCTGCCGACCAGGCGCAGCCCAGGCTGACCGTGTGCGCTGAACAGCACGCCCGAGTCGCAGGCACGGGCCTGCGTTTTGGCACGGGCGTAGTCATGGCGCACGGCGCAGCGCAGGTGGAAGGTCGCCTTGCCGCTGACCACCCGCACGCGGCGAATCAACAGCGGCAGGTCGTCGACCTCTTCGCTGACGGCCAGCAAATCGGTGATTTCCACCACCGCCGTATCGCTGAGCCAGCGGGTCTGCAGCACATTGGTATCGGGCAGGTAGATCTGCTCGCGGCGCGCATTGGGCAGGTCTGGCGTGAGCTGGAAAGTGCCCGCTTCAGGCGTGTCGAGCAATGCGCAGAAAATCGACGGGCTGTCGAACTCCGGCCAGCAGAAAAAATCAATGCTGCCCTGGTCATTCACCAGCGCCGCGCTGCGCATGTCGCCGATGATGCCGTGAGCATGAATGGGGCTTTGTGGCTCGTTCTTCAGATCAACCATTGCCACGAAACTCCGGATAAAGGCTCATGCCGCCATCAATGAACAGCGTGCTGCCGACCACATAATCGGAGGCGTCGCTGGCCAGCCATACCACTGCGTTCGCCACGTCTTCCACATCGCCGACCCGGCCGTAGGGAATCAATTTGAGCAGCTCTTTTTGCGCCGCGCCTTCGGTGGCCGCGCGGTTGATCGCGGTACGAATCGCCCCCGGCGCAATCCCGTTGATCCGTATGCGCTGCTCGCTGACTTCCTGGGCGAGGGTGCGCATCAGCATCTCCACACCGCCCTTGGACGCCGCGTAATTCACATGCCCGGCCCAGGGAATCAACTGGTGCACCGAGCTCATGTGGATGATCTTGCCGGCAGCGCGGGACACGCCCTCGCGCACGCCTTGACGGTTGAAAATGCGCACGGCGGCGCGGGCGCAGAGGAACTGGCCGGTGAGGTTGACGCCGATCACCGTGTTCCAGTCGTCAAGGCTCATGTCGACCAGGTTGGCGTCTTTTTGCAGGCCGGAATTGGCCACCAGAATATCCAGATGACCGAAGGCATCGAGGGTCTGGGCAAACAGGCGTTCAACGTCGGCCTCCTTCGACACATCGCCACCGATGGCAATCGCCCGTCCGCCGTCGGCGTTGATCTGCGCGGCGAGGGTTTGCGCCGGTGCCGCCTGGGAGTTGTAGTTAAGCACCACGGCCGCCCCGGCTTCGGCCAGCGCCTTGGCGGCACCCGCGCCGATGCCGGAGCTGGCACCGGTGACCAGGGCCACTTGTTGTTCCAACGAGAGCTGCATGGACTGCCCACCTTTGATTTGTGAGTTCAGTCAGCTGACTGGTAGGGCAGCGTACAAGTTCATCGCTCATTTGAACGACCGCCAGCAATTGCCCCACTTAATAGGAAGCATTACTATTCGCGCCCGCCTCCCCAGTGCACCCGCGATGATCCCGCAGCCGCCCCGCAGAACAGGCTTTTTCCAACACTACGAAGAGTTGATCGGAACCTGGACGCGCCGCCTGAGAAACCGTCAGCAGGCCGAAGACCTGGCCCACGACACCTTTGTGCGGGTGCTTGAGTCCAAACCCTGCGAGGTTGAACAACCCCGTGCCTATCTGCACCAGACAGCGCGCAATATCGCGGTCGATGCCTATCGCCGCGAAGACCGTCGCGAGGCGATGACGCTGCACGCCGTTGAGCAGCGTTCGCCCCACACCGGCGACCCTGAGCACTATATACACGCGATCCAGTTGGCGGACTCCATCGAGCGTGCCCTGGCCGAGTTGCCACTCAACTGCCGCAGGGTGTTTATCTGGCAGAAGATCGAAGGTCTTACCCAGCAGGAAATCGCCGAACGCCTGGGGCTGTCTAAAAACATGGTGGAAAAGTATATGATCCGCACCCTGCGGCACTTGCGCGACCGCCTGGATGCGCTGGCACCATGAGTCGTTTTGAAACAGGACCTTCCACCATGGATACCCATGCCCGCGATGAGGCCGCGCAATGGTTCGTGCGCCTGCAGGATGGCGAGCTGAGTGCGCAGGAGCGCCAGCGTTTCGAGGCCTGGCGCGCGCAGCGGCCCGAACACCAATATGAATTCGATGTGCTGCAAGGTCTGTGGAACGCGGCGGACCTGCTGCCCAAGGCGCGGCTACAGGCTCTCGGCGATGCGCCGATCGAGCGACCCCAGCGCCGCGCCGTGCTGCGCTATGCACTGGCTGCCAGCGTGGTCGCCGTTGCGCTGGGCCTGGGATTGTTCCTTGCGCTCAACCAGACAAAATCGTACAACGCTGAGTTCGCCACGCGCCTGGGCGAGCATCGCCAGGTGACCTTGCCCGATGGCTCCTCGATTGACCTCAATAGCCGCAGCGTGGTGACGGTGCACTACGAACAGGGCCAGCGCGGCGTTGAGCTCAAGCAGGGTGAGGCGATGTTCAATGTCGAGCACGACCTCGATCGACCCTTTGTGGTTAAAGCCGGAGCGGGGCAGGTGACCGTCACCGGCACGCGCTTCGATGTGCGCCGGGATGACGAGCTGACCCGCGTCGCGGTCGAGGCCGGTACGGTGAAGGTGCAAGGGCGCGTGTCTGATCAAGGCGTGACACTGACGGCCGGGCGTGGCACCCACGTCGATACCCAGGGCCGGGTAGCGGCGGCTTATGCGGTGAATCCTGCAGAACTGACGGCCTGGCGCAGCGGCAAACTGGTGTTCAACAACGCCGCGTTGAGTGACGTGGCGCGGGAAGTGTCGCGCTACCGCGAACAGCCGTTAAGAGTCAGCACGGCATCGGTGGGTAACCTGCGCCTGACCAGCGTGTTCAACACCAGCGATACCGAAGCGTTGCTCAAGGCCCTGCCGCACATCCTGCCGGTGGCCTTGCGCACGCTGCCGGATGGCAGCCAGGAAATTATTTCACGCTGAAATTCAGGTTTTTTTCGAGTTCTTCGTCTTCTTCTGCAACTGCGACTGGTTTGTATTAACCACCGCGCACCCTTGCGATCACAGGACCCGGCTCGACGTGAAAAAACTCGCCATCGACAACAATAAAATCTCCCGCTGGGCCCCTCTGGCCCTGGCCATTGCGGTCAGCACGGCGCTGCCTGCCGCATTCGCTGGCGAGGGCATCCATATTCGCGCCCAACCCCTGGGCGCGGCGCTGAGCCAATTGGGACAGCAAACGTCACTGCAGGTATTCTTCAGCCCCGACCTGGTCGCGGGCAAGCAAGCCCCCTCGGTGGACGGCGATCTCTCGCCCGAGCAAGCCCTGCGCCAATTGCTGCAGGGCAGCGGGCTGGATTACCAGATCGACGCCGGCTCCGTGACCCTGCGCCCCTTGAGCAATGGCACCGGTGAAGCCGGCTCCCCCCTCGAGTTGGGCGTGACCGATATCAAGGTCGTGGGCGACTGGCTTGGCGATGCGAATGCCGAAGTGGTGCACAACCACCCTGGCGCACGCACGGTGATCCGCCGCGAAGCCATGGTCGAGCAGGGCGCAATGAACGTCGGTGACGTATTGCGCCGTGTACCGGGCGTGCAGGTCCAGGAAGCCAACGGCACTGGTGGCAGCGATATTTCCCTCAACGTCGGTGTTCGCGGCCTGACGTCGCGCCTGTCACCGCGCTCCACCGTGCTGATTGACGGCGTGCCGGCCGCGTTCGCCCCGTACGGCCAGCCGCAGCTGTCGATGGCACCGATTTCCGCCGGCAACCTGGAGAGCATCGACGTTGTGCGCGGTGCGGGTTCGGTGCGTTATGGCCCGCAAAACGTCGGCGGCGTGATCAACTTCGTGACCCGCGCAATCCCGCAGACCTTCTCCGGTGAAGTCGGCACCACGCTGCAGACCTCCGCCCACGGCGGCTGGAAGCACGTCGAGAACGCCTTTATCGGCGGCACCGCCGACAACGGCATCGGCGCCGCGCTGCTGTACTCCGGGGTCAATGGCAACGGCTATCGCAACAGCAACAATTCCAATGACATCGACGACGTCATCTTCAAGACTCACTGGGCACCGACCGACCAAGACGACTTCTCGCTCAACTTCCACTACTACGACGCCAGCGCCGACATGCCCGGCGGCCTGACCCAGCAACAGTTCGACGCCAACCCCTACCAGTCGGTGCGCGACTGGGACAATTTCAGCGGCCGTCGCAAAGATGTTTCCTTCAAGTACATTCGGCAGATCGACGACCGTACCCAGGCCGAAGTGCTGACGTACTACTCCGACAGTTTCCGTGGCAGCAACATCGCCAATCGGGACTTGAAAACCCTCAGTTCCTACCCGCGCACCTATTACACCTTCGGCATCGAGCCACGGGTCTCCCATGTGTTCGACATCGGCCCGAGCACCCAGGAAGTCAGTGTGGGTTATCGCTATCTCAAGGAAGGCATGCATGAGCAGGCCAGCAGCCTGAACCTGGTCAATAACGTGCCGACGCCGGGCGGGCAGAGCGATGGGCATGCTTACCAGGACCGCACGGGGGGCACCGAGGCCAACGCGTTTTACGTTGATAACAAAATCGATATCGGCCAGTGGACCATCACCCCAGGCATCCGCTTCGAAGATATTCGCACCGAGTGGCATGATCGCCCGGTGGTGGGCCTCAATGGCAGGCGCACCGAAGAGAAACGCCGTGAGGTCCATAACAACGAACCGCTGCCGGCCCTGAGCGTGATTTACCACGTGTCCGATGCGTGGAAGCTGTTTGCCAATTACGAAACTTCCTTCGGTAGCCTGCAATATTTCCAGCTGGGGCAGGGCGGCACCGGCAACCAGACCGCCAACGGCCTCAATCCGGAAAAAGCCAAGACCTACGAGATTGGCACACGCTACAACGACAGCGTCTGGGGCGGCGAAGTGACGTTGTTCTACATCGACTTCTCGGATGAGCTGCAATACGTCAGCAACGATGTGGGCTGGACCAACCTGGGCGCCACCAAGCACGCCGGTCTCGAGGTGTCGGCCCACTACGACCTGTCCAACCTTGACCCACGCCTGGATGGCCTCACTGCCAACGCCGGTTTCACCTACACCAAGGCCACCTCTGAAGGTGACGTGCCCTTCAAGGGCCGCGACCTGCCCCTGTATTCGCGTGAAGTGGCGACCCTGGGCCTGCGCTACGAGGTCAATCGCTGGACCCACAACCTGGACGTCTACGCCCAGTCCGGCCAGCGTGCGCCAGGCACTGGCACTGCCTACATCACTCAAGGCACCGCTGATGGTCAGTTCGGTGATATTCCCGGTTATGTGTCGGTCAATGTGCGCAGTGGGTATGACTTCGGTGCGCAATTGTCGAATCTCAAACTGGGTGCCGGTGTGAAAAACCTGTTCGATCAACAGCATTACACCCGCTCCAGTGATAACAATGCCGGGTTGTACCTGGGTGAGCCGCGTACCTTCTTCGTACAGGCCAGCGTCGGGTTCTGACTGCGCCTTGATCCAAACAATCGCCGCTCATCCTGCTCAGGGTGAGCGGCGATTTACGTTGTGCCGTGGGCAGGGAAAATTTCGCGATTCGCTCTTCATTCCCCCAAGACTTCGTTCCTACCCGTATTCGGCTGTTTTCAACACGTCGAGGAACCTATTGCCACCGCCCTGCCACACAGCAAAGGCCTGCTGGTGCAGAGCTGCGCCACGATTCTCGTGTCCGTCGGCACGTCTGCGGCAACAAGGCACCGCCCTAAATCAGAACTGGAGCATCCCATGTCGGTATACGCATCCAATCAAGCGCTCGCCTCATCAACTGACAACCGTCCGCAGACACGCGCAGACGCGCATCCCAAAGCGGTGGCCAAGGCTGCGGTGACGAGCGGCCCGAGTTTCGCGCAATCGACGAGTCAGTCCGGCCCGATTTTCGATAGCGCGGCGCACTCTTGCAAACCGTGTTGCAAGCCAGGCCCGCCCGCACGTCCCAACCCAACACTGCCGGATCCTTTATATGGCAAGCAAAGCAACGAGGTGTTGGCTCAGGGCCTGCTGGACAAATACAACGCGTTCAAACCCTGGTACGCAGCGACCGTCACGCCACAGCATATAAGCAGGATGGCACGTCAACCCTTGACCGGGAATGCGGAGCACGATGCGAATATCAAGCTGGCCAGGGAACTGCTCAAGCGCCCGGAGCTGATGCAAGCCCTTGATCGAAATGGCGAGACGGGTGCACTGGATAAGTCCCTGTCTAAAGAGGACATCAGCAAATTCATTTTTTCGTCGAACCCACTGAAGCTTCAAGACGACAAGCAACTTGCCCAGAATGTCCTGAATAACTTCAATGCGTTGAAAGGGCCGTGGTGGAGCGCCAACCGAAACGCCATCGACATCAACACATTTGCAAAGCTCGCGTCGCGCCCACTTGTGGGTCATGAGGCAACCGACAACATTACCCAGTTGGCGAAAGAAATCATGGCGCGCTCGGAGCTGAAGGGCTCGATGGACAATACCTTCGGCTTTCTGCGTGATGGCAAAATCACCCGCAACGACCTGTACCGGCTCCTGCGCTAAGGTCTGACCGAATGCGTTGCATCGGTCGGTAAGCGCCGGCCGGGAATCGCCTCCTCAGTGAGGCAGGAACCATTCGCAAGTATTGACCACGAAGAAGCATCTATCGGTCTTGCCCATGGATGCCTTCGTCTACGTGAACAGGCAATGGCCTATGAATTCGACATCATTTGAACCTCGCCAAACTCACTCCCAGTACGCTGTTGCAAACCTGCCTGTTCCGGCAGCGCCGCTACAAGGCCCAGGCAGATCTCAAGCAAAGGCGCTCAACCTTACGTCGTCGCCGAAGTTCAGTTTCAAGGCGCCTACGACCGAAGACTTCGACAGGGGCTCGCGAGCCGTTGAGGACAGGCCGGCGCCTCGGTCTGCGCTGTCATTGTTCGAATTGCTCTTGAGCAAATTGTCGCGCCGTCAATGACAGTCCTCCGACCTTTTTGACGGCGTCGCCTGGCTGGTTACATAAGCTCAAGGTTTAACGGAGCAGGCTGACGGTTTGTCGGAACCATAATTTTTTGGATTGCCACATATTCGATGCTTGTCTCGCGCTCACAGTCAAAGCGCTTTGAAGATGGGTCACTCAAGGTTCGAGTAGGGCAATCTAAATAAGGCAGAAATGAACATGAATAACGGTATAAATACTTCGGGCTCTCGATTACCCAACCTGGGGAATTGGTCTGCCGGTGCAAATCAGGCACCTGCTCCAGCCAGTGGTGGTTACACGCGGCTCAGCGTAGTTGACAAGGCGATTGGTGTTCAGCAGCCGGTCGCCACGACCTCGAGTTTTTCCCACAACAGTTCAATGATGAACGGCGCCAGCCGACATTTTGACGGCCAAGGTTTGTATGGCGGAATGTCGAATGTGGGAAATCCCTATATCAGTTCCGATGATCATCTGCTGGCGACCGACCTTGGCAACAACTTTTCCATGCTGGATAAGTTCAAGAAAAATGGCCATTTGACGCAGAGCGGCCTGCAACAAATCGCCGCTGAGGATGTGCATACAAGCAGCGTCGCCGAACGCACCATCCTGTTGGCCAGGGAGATACTCAATCGTCCCCGGCTCAACGAAGCCATTCTTGTAGATGGCGGTAAAGTCACCCCTGAAAGCCTGGCCAAGGCATCCGACCTGGTTGTGGGTAACACCAACCCCAATACGCAAAGCGCGGATCCGTTCCATTCGAAAACCAATTCACAAGTTGTCGAAGCGTTCCGGGGCATATTTGATCAGTTGCGCGATGAATCCGAAGATTACAGCTTCTTCTTCGAGAAGCACCGCTACGTCAAGACAGACACGCTTATCGAAATAAGCAAAGACCCTGACGAAACCGATAAGAGCGGTAATGTTGTAAGGGACCCGGCTACTGGATTCCCCAAGAAAAAATACAGCGAGCAGCAAGTATACGTTGCCAAGAACATTGTTGAGCGACCAGGGTTGCTCGCCTCGCTGGACAGCAGCAAGGCTAACGGCACCAACATTTTCGGAAGCCACAACAGTGATGGCTGGCTGAAGAACTACAGCATCGATCGATGGCTGGAAAACGATAAGAAAGAAAAGGGTAACTAAAGGCGCTGGAGGCGTGAGCGGGCTGAATGATCAGGCCGCTCATACACGCAATATTCTCCCGCTGACCGCCACTGCCGCCAGCAGCCCACCGATCAGCAGGAACGCGGTTGCCATGCTGCTGCCATGGGCAATGAACCCGATCACGGCCGGCCCGGCCAATATGCCTGCATAGCCCAGCGTGGTGATGGCGGGCACGGCAATGTGTTCCGGCATTACGTCCTGTTTGCCCACGGCGGTATAGAGTACCGGGACGATATTGGAGCAGCCGGCACCCACCAGCGCATACCCCAGCAGCGCCATTTCCCACGCCGCGGACAGCGTGGCCAGGAACACACCGGCTGCCGCCAACGAGCCACCGGCCACGATCACCCGGGTAGCGCCCAAGCGCCGCACAATCACGTCACCGGTCAAGCGCCCGGCGGTCATGGTCAGGGCGAATGCCGCGTAGCCGAGGCCTGCATAGGCTTCGTCCAGCCCGCGCTCGGCACTGAGGAACACGGCGCTCCAGTCCAGTACTGCGCCTTCGGCCAGGAAAACGATGAAACACAAGCAGCCGATAAACAGCACCACGCCGTGGGGAATGGCGAACGCCGGCCCTGAGCTTTCACTGCCATAGGGGAGCAAATGGGGACCGGCCTTGAGCAGCGCCACTACCATGATGACGATCACCACCAGCGTCGCTTGCAACGGCGACAAACCCAGCGCCAGCAAGCCGGAGACGCCCGCCGCACCGACGATGCCACCCAGGCTGAACAGACCGTGGAAGCCCGACATCATGGTTTTGCCGCTGGCGCGTTCCACGATCACCGCTTGCAGATTGACCGTCGAGTCCACGGTACCCAGCCCTGCGCCAAACAGAAACAACCCCGCGATCAGCAGCGGGATCGAACTGACGGTCGCCAGCATCGGCAACGCCAGGCAGATCATGATCGTGCCGGCGCTCAACACGCGCCTGCAGCCAAAGCGCGACGCCAACACCCCGGCAACGGGCATGGCGAGGATCGAGCCTACCCCCAGGCACAACAGCAACAGGCCCAGCGTGCCTTCGTTGAGTTGTGCACGCGCCTTGGCGTACGGCACCAGCGGCGCCCAGGCCGCAATGCCGAAGCCGGCGATGAAAAAAGCGATACGGGTCGACATTTGCTCCAGCCGCCCTGGAACCACGGGGGCAGAAGTGGGAATGGCAGTCATGAATAATCCTTGGTGTTGCGTTCAACGAACGATGTCCTGCGCGACATCCTTGCACATCAGGCCTCGTCGAGCGAGCCAGGTTCCCTCGGGATCTGCGGGTGGTGCGTGATGGCGTTTGCGAATAAACGCTGTCGATCGCGTTTGCTCCGCCGGTGGGTAGCGGGCGTCTCAGTGCCAGTGCGTCTGCAGGTTGAAGCTGAAACTTTCTTGAGCGTCAGTCTTTTCGGGACTGCGCATCCTCTCGCATAAGCAGTCAACATTGCAGTGAGTGTCAGCTGATTTCTTATTGAATAGTTGTGTTTGGAAGTGCCGAAGTAAGAACTTTCCTGTTGATGATTATTTGTTTATCAAAGCCGTTTATGACTTCATAAAAGACACTTCCATTCTCGCCGTAAGAATCTTCTTTTTTATTTTCGAAAGGTCGAATTTTTCCTGAAATCGCTAAGCTTCAGAGCGTTCAGGCGTTTTTTCTCGACCCGCATTCAGCGGTCAGCGGGGAAGAATTTTTATAAAGGGTTATTTATTGATGGCGGGTAACAACCAATGGTTGACGCTCTTGTATCGTCACATTTCAAACTAATGATTGCAGGGTGCACTGCCAACTTGCAGGTGCTTGCTTTCAAGGGCAGCGAGTGCCTGGATCAACCGTATTTCATTCAGGTGCAATTAGTCAGTGATAACCCTGACTTGGACCTGGAGGCGTTGCTTCACCAGCCTGTGTATCTCTATCTGGGCGAAGCGGATCAAGGCCTGCACGGGTTGGTTTACGCCATCGGCCGTGACGCCTCGGGAGCTCGGCTCACCCGTTATCGTCTTACCCTCGCGCCACGTCTGGCCTGCCTTGCCCACCGTCGTGACCAGCGGGTGTTCCAACAGCGCAGTGTGCCGCAGATTATCGCCAGCATTCTTGAGCAACACGGCATCCTGGCAGATGCCTACGCATTCGAGCTGGGTCCGGTGGTTTATCCGCCTCGGCTGTTTTGCGTGCAATACGCGGAAACCGATCTGCAGTTCATTCAGCGCCTGTGCGAGGAGGAGGGGATCCATTACCACTTCCGTCATAGCGCCGATTCCCACTTGCTGGTGTTTGGTGATGATCAAACAGTGTTTCAGCGCCTGCCAATCCAGCGCTACTGCTCGACCGCCGATCCCATGGGCGCAACGAAGGGGGTTCAGCGCTTCGATGTACGCCTGCAAACCCGTAGCTGGCGAACGGTGCGCCGTGATCATGACTTCGAACACCCGTCGCTGCGTTTGCAGGAGGCCGCCGGCCGCGCACCGGAACCGGCCCTTGAAGATTATCGTTTTCCTGGCGGTTTCACCGGTCACGCACGGGGGGCGCAACTGGCGCGTCGCAGCCTGGAACGGCATCAATCCGACCGTCATTATGCGTCAGGCAAGAGTGACCAGCCCCGGTTGCGCAGTGGCCATTTCCTTGAACTGCAAGACCACCCGGATCCGCTCTGCAACGACTTGTGGTTGATCACCTCGGTGCGGCACGAAGGCTATCAGCCACAGGTTCTGGAAGAAGCGATACCCGATACGGACACCTTCGTCGGGTATCGCAACCGCTTCACCGCGACGCCTTGGCGTGCGGTGCATCGGCCTGCTCTCAAACATCCCAAGCCGACCATCAATGGTAGCCAAACAGCGACTGTCACGGGGCCTGCGGGTGAGGAGGTGCACTGCGATGCCTATGGCCGGGTGAAGGTCCGGTTTCATTGGGATCGCCTGGACAGGACCGATGACAAAAGCAGCTGTTGGGTGAGGGTTGCATCCGGTTGGGCCGGTGCCGGGTTTGGCGCCATGATGATTCCGCGAGTGGGCATGGAGGTGCTGGTGACCTTTCTGGAGGGGGACCCGGACCAGCCATTGATCAATGGCTGCCTGCACAATGCGCTGCACCTGCCGGCCTACTCCCTGCCGCAGCACAAGACCCGCAGCGTGCTGCGCAGTTGCAGCGTTCCCGGCGGTGCGGGCGGCAACGAGTTGCATCTTGAAGACCGCCAGGGCGAGGAGCTTATCTACCTGCGAGCCCAGCGCGACCTGGAGCAGCATGTGGGTCACGACAGCCGTTTGGAAGTATTGGGTGAGCGCAGTGAAATCATCCAGGGTTTAAGCACGGTTCGTCTTGAGAGCGGCGAGCAGCGCCACATTACGGGTGACCGCAGCGTTGTGCTGAAGGCAAGCGATCACTTGGCCGTGCACGGCGATAGCCACACTCAGGTGACTCAGGTCATGGTGATCGAAGCCGGCCAGCAGATTCACTTGAAGGCGGGGGCCAGCCTAGTAGTCGATGCCGGCGCGCAGTTGAGTTTCAAGGCGGGCGGCGAGCATCTGCAGATTCAGGCCGGAGGGATTTTCAGCAGCCGACCCATCACTGTCGGTGGCGCGCCATCCGCCGCAAGGTCAGTGAGCCCTTCGTCTGTTTCGATTACGCCTGGGGGGTCGGCTGTGCAGGGCCTCGTCATGGACATGGCGCGCCAACTGGACGCGGATTTTTGCCCGGTATGTGAGCGGTGTCGCGAAGGCCAGTGCGATATCACCGGGAGGGCTGCGTGATGCCAGACGTGCCTTATCAATGGATGGCGCAGCAGCAACAAGCAGGGCGTCGTTTGTGTCTGATACTCGAAGCCGGCAACGAGCACTGCCAGTCGCTCATGGCGGCGCGCAATCTCTCGCAATATTGCCCGCTCTATGCCGAAACAGCGGTAGCGGAACTGGCGAGCAAGGGCCCGGTGATCCTGCTTTTGGAACAGCTGGGGGAGCCGGCGCTGGCCCATCCCCTGCAAAACCCGGAGGCAAATCGGGGGTGGCTCGGCAGTTTACCCAGCGAGGACCTGATCCCCGTGACCCGACATTGGCGTGAGCGGCTGCTGGTCGGGCCAGAAGGCGAAAAGGCCCTGTACCGTTTCCACGACAACCGCACCCTGGCCCGTGCGCTGGCGTATTTGCCTATAGCGCAATGGCCCATCTACTTGGGCCCGCTGACCAGCGTGTGCTACTGGCATGAGGGCCGTTGGCACAGCCATGACAACCCCGCGCCGGGTGAATATCCGGTGCCCGATCCCGCGCCCTGGCTGCAGACGCCCAACCCCCAGGCCGCGGCCATTCTGCTGGCCAACATCTTGCGCTACCTGCTGACTGAACACAGTGAAGACCTGGCTGCCTTGGTCGAGTTTCAGGACCCGAGGATCTGGCTGGCTCAAGTATTGGAGCAGGCCCGTATCTGGCAATGGCGTGCGCCTGAGCAGCTTGAGTTCCTGGTGGTGCGCCGGTTGGAAGAGGCGACACGGGGCAGTGCCATTCGGTGGCAACCGTTAGACGGGGAGGCGCCGACACAGCATTTTGAGCGTGTGCTGGAGCAGTGGCGCAAGGAGGGGCCTCAAGGATGATCAGGTGGATGGGAGGTGCATTGCTGGCTGTTGGAATGATGTGGCTGACAGGGTGTACGGGGAGGGCGGCGGATAGCTTTACGCTGGAGGTAGATTTGCCGGCCGGGTTTGAACTTAAAACGGCGGCTAATTACCGACCTGCAACGGGTGAAATC
>Ga0265797_10002317_pt1 | contig 32157 bp, 35 predicted proteins | sample P2T30metagenome_FD_192433 | JGI IMG/M metagenome (GOLD analysis project Ga0265797, IMG submission 192433) | Plant litter microbial communities from East Loma Ridge, Irvine, California - P2 T30 | ecosystem: Environmental > Terrestrial > Plant litter > Unclassified | place: USA: California... | reverse complement strand
GACATTAGTGCGAGCAATTACACCCTCGATCTATCGAACCTTACAGCCGCAATCTCGCAGTTTGAGGGTTCCGCAAAGGAGTTTGTCGACTTGAGAAATCAGGCGGTCGCTGCAAACGATACTGCTCTGATTGCAGTGCAAAATCACAAGGCACGTGATTTCTCCAGAGGATTCACAAGCCAAGGCGGGCTACCTACCAGAGAATTCTTCCAGAATACCATTTTCGCCCCTGGGAGAGATACGGGATATGCTCCTGTAACGTTCCCAGGTATCACTGAGAGCATCACGTTTGACAAGGATGTGGCACTTGCAGAGAAGTGGGTGCAGAAGACCAGCGATGCCATCTTGGTTGCTGCTAGTATCCTGAAGACGTAGGTTACATCTTTGAGGACTACCTACAGTGCAAATGTAGTAGGGGGATAGTTTTGATGAGGGATCAGATGAAGGAAAGGTTCGAACGACATGATGACAACGACAATGACGAGGATGCAAGCCTGTTACAGTGGCAAGAGTAATGATGACGTACTATCTAATATGATCAACAAAGTGTTGCAGGATTTCGTGCTTGAAACCTCGTGATGCACACATTCCCACGCTTCCACCACCACAGTAACTTGTTTTAACACTCAAAACCCTCATCATGTGGCTCCTTTTTGTTTAGCCTCTTCACCCTGTACTTCCACGCACTATATTTGTTTACGGTCGGATTTGTGTTGTATCAGGGCCGGCCTAGGCTTCATGACGTTAAATCGAAGAAGTTGTGTATTCCATTTCGCACTGCAACACATGTTCACGTTCAACACTGCTATACCACATAAAGAGCGCCAGGCACACAAGTGATCCAGTGGAAACCAAGTGTTTATTATTCATCCAGAAAATTAAGATGCTAGCCTCTACATGACAATGCAGTTCTCTTCCTGTTGCTTCTGGTTTGTCCTACTAAGACGTTCGCGTTTCATTTGGACCTTGCTACCGCCACGTTTGAGTTCTTCAAGACGCTCTTGGGCTTTGGGAAATTTGTACGCTACAAAAATGTCAGTTATACTTTTGCTTCTTCATTCAACAAATGTGCAAACTTACCAGCAGCTCTTCCATACCACCGTTTCGCCTCGTCCAGACTCCGTGGACATCCTATACCCACTTCCGTGAAATAGCCCATAGCAAAGAGCGCCTTTGGTAGCGGGGGCTCAGCACATGCTGCCTTACGCGCCCAAAGAAAGGCTTCGGTGTCGCTCTGTTCGAGAATACCAGAGGTACCTGTCAGATACCAACCTGACAATGCGAGTTCACTTTGGTGTTCCTCTTGGGCAGCAGCTTTGGTGTACCAGGCGATACTTGTGCGCGCGTCAATCTTGCAACCAAGCAGCCCGTATTCGTAGGCTTGTCCAAGACGGAATTGGGAAAATTTGTATCCAAGGTCAGCTGCTTGGTGGAATAGCCGTAATGAGTATGCTTCATCGCGGATTGCGCGTTCGCTCCCGGTTTGCGCCTCGTAGATGAGTGCTAGCTCGTGAAGTGCATGTGGATTGTCTCGATCCGCGCGCTCAGCAGCTCGTTTGAGCATACTGATGGCTTCGCCAACATTCTTTTGTTGGCCCAAAAGTCCTTTAAGGAGGATCATTCCCATCTTATACATTGCAGGTGTGTCACCCAACGTGGCAGCACGGCGATACCATTGCACCGCCTTGACCGGATCCTTCTTTGTTCCACCACCCTCCTCATGGCCCATCTCACAGCAAACAGCTGTGCGATATGCACTTGCAGCGTGACCGCCTTTGGCCGCCGATTGGTAAAGAGTAAATGCCTCTTTGGTGTCAACCTGGAGACCGAGGAGTCCTTGGCCGTAGCAGTCTGCAAGATAGAACATGGCATCTGGGGAACCGGCGCTGACAAGCTTCTTAATAGTCTTGTGAGCTTCTTGGATGAACTTTTCCCGATTTTTGCTTTTCGTTCGCGCATCGGCTGTACCTCCTTCGTCAGCAAGTACATTGGACGCTTCGACAAGCTTCTTTGACAGTATCATTCCTGTAGCTATGTCGGCCTGGTTCGATTTCTTCCATGTGTTGCGGAGTCTGTTCAGTTCATCGTATGTTACTGGATGTGATACAACACTTTGTGCGCTGTTGCGTTGTGTAGACGAGGGTTCCATCTCACGGCTAATGCGCCCTGGCTCACTGTTGTACTGTCTGACTGGTGGTGGCCTTGCAGTTTGAGGGGTTGCGGTATGTGATGACTGTTGCTGACCCTGTTGCATGAGCCCGGGCCGTACAGGCGTCGGATGTGCAGGTAGTGCGTCTGGATTTGACAGTGCCTGAGCGTTGGCCGGCGCTCTACCCATTGGATCACCAGGTACACGCCCGGGCGCAGGTGCAGCTGTTCCAGGTCGTTGTATTGAGTTTCCAGGCCCCATCGGCGGTGCAAAGTTCCTCGTGTTAGGGGGTGGTTCTGAATAGGCAGATTCGTCCGAATAGCCTCTTTGAATACCAGGTGGATGGCGTCCATATCTCGGGTCAAAGGCTGGGGGTTGTCCAGGCATGGAACGTTGGTTAGGTGGTCCACGCGGCATACCGTCTGTCGTCAGTCCTCTTTGAGGTGGCCCGCGACCCCGAGGGCCGTTTGGTAGGCCATTCGAACCAGCCAATCCAGTATTCGCCCTCGGCAGACCCGGCATTGGAGGAGCATCTGTAGCTACCTGATGTACCCCATTCGCGTACTGTCCGTTAAGATCGGGCTGTGATCGGCTTCGCAGCATTTGACCCTGAGATGCACCATTGGGTCTGGCGTTTGCGGCGGCTGCAGGTGGGCCATAAGCGGGTTTATTGTAGGTGGGAGACAGGTGTTTATCAATCGAATCGCCTCTACGATGCTTGTTGTCCTTCTCTGGTATAGCGTCAAAGTTAGGCATGTCTACTGTTGAGTTTAAACTCTTGCGATCTGGTTCACCATAGTAGTCATCGTAGAAGGTGTTTAACCCTTCCTGCTCATCATTTTGTGTCTGGAGGTATTGGTTCGGAGCTTGTTGTTGGTTTTGCGAGGGATATTGCTGCTGTGGCCGTGGCTGCTGCTGAGATGGCATTTGCGGCATCGGGGGCCTTTGCCCTTGGTGCGCTGGGGGGCCATTCTGTCTCACTCCACCGGCGGTTGAAGGCCTAGGCGGGACATAGGTGGGCGACACGGGGCCATAGTACCCGGGTGCAGCACCAGGATCAGCGAAGTCCTGGTATCTGTCGTAATTCCCCACTTGACCTTGGCTTGGCAGAGATTGCGGCATCGTCACTGAACGTTGTGTGTTGGGACCAAAGGCTTGCTGTGAGGGGGACATAGGGTCGGAAACGCGGTGCGGAGGCTTTCCCCGACTGGTATCGACGTTTGTTGGTGGTGGTCGTTGAACTGGTGGCATGCGGTTCGAGGGCTGACGCTGGTTTTGGCCCTCAAAGTTGCCCGAATCCTGGCGTGGGTTGGCACCTGGCCTTGACTGCAGCATACCCCGATTCTGTTGTGGTATGGGTTGCCCTCGCCCGGCCGGACCCCGAGTTGCCGTCTGCGGCCCGTTGTCGTTGATGTTCATCTGCGCCATGCTCTGATCGATACCAGGTTTCTTGGCTCCTTGCCTGGGAGTTTGCGCGGGGAAAGTCGGGAAAGGGTTGTCTTGAGGAAGGCTCTTAGGGGCTGGCATGTTTAGCAACGAACGGTCAAGGCCTGTACAGAGTGGTCAGCATATTGTTGCGTCGTTCCTACATCCTCGTTGCAACATACCTGGAGGTCTCATTCCCCCACGTCCTTGCTGTGAAGGCCCGTCTCCCCGACCTGTCCCTCGGCCACGCGGGTCCTGTCGCTGCTGTGGAGGCTCATTGTAGACCTGCTGCTGAGCATGTGGGTTCTGGGGATTCGGGCGCCGTCCCTGGTTCTGCGGCAATGATTGTTGGTAATATGGATCATTGTATGTCTCATCTTGGTAGTATTGTTGCTGTTGTTGCTGTTGTTGTTGTTGTTGTTGTTGTTGCGGCGGGGGTCGGCGACTCTGATTTGACGGGGCTTGTCTGTAGCTGGCGTTCATGTCTTGGTAGCCGTCGTATTGCTGTGTGTTTCCCCAACCCCCTTGCTGCTCATAGTGGGCACTACCCCATTGCTCCTGCCCCTGCTGGTCATGGCCATAATCATAATATTGTTGGTCATAGTGATCGTCGTAGCCCTGATACTGCTGTTGCTGACTTGGTCGCCCAGCGACCTGGTACTGCTGTTGCGGGTGCGCGTAGTTGCTGGGTTGGTGTTGATACGCCATACCGGCGGCTCGATCGGGGAACGCGTGGGTCCGGTGCAGGTGCACTGTCTATCAAGAGACTAGTGAACGACTGTTGATGGCGTCCGAGGCGGGGCTGAAAGCTCTTGCGGCCGCCGGGGCAAGTGTGCTCTCTATATGTAGGATGGAGCCGGGTGCCTGTTCGGTGTGTCTGTCGCGTCTTACGGCCGTCGCTGTGGGTATTCGGCAGTGAAGTGGTTGACTGGGAATAAGGCTGAGTGGTACTGGACCAGGGGCGTATAAAATTAAACAATCGTCATACAGTCGCCGAGAACAGGGAACCCGCTGCGCCGCACATGAGCTGTTCAGGTGAAGGGAAGAAGACAAGAGGTACAGCTGCGGTTGTTAATGGTCGCGTACGGACGCCAGTTGGAGACGGCTGCTGCCGTCCTCAAACACGGGGTGAAGGCCAATTGCACAATAGTTCAATTTCGAGTTTCAACTTAGAACTGCCAAAAGCGTCGTATCAACCAGAAAGGCGTCCCCTTCCAGCTTTCCGGAGCGCTGAAACACTGCCCCAAGCAAGGTGTCCTCGGCAAAGACGCGTCGGTGTCGCTAATTCGCAGGTACAGCTATTCAATTAAATTGCAGACGTTTTGCGCATGACGGCAGCACAAACTCAAGTCAAATTGATGACAGACGGCGAGTTGGTTTCAGCCTTGCACCGTACAAGACAATCTTACATCGAGTCGCGCAATCCCTATGCAGACAAGGTCGCAGAGCCGCTGAAGATCATACACATCATGCAGTTCTAACATAGTCTACCAATCAACGCAAACGTGTCAAAGCTTGCCTGCGCTCGGGAAACCTGTCTGCCGCGATGTCTGCCGTGATTCTGGAGCACCCGGCCCACTGCGGCTGTCCCTTGCCGGACTTGGTTTGGTGGCGGTGCAAGCTACATCATGTGCTGCCAGCGGTGGCGCAGCCCTTGGTTGGATGACACTAACGTCTTTCGCCAGTGTGACATTGTATCGTCGACTTCACCAGCTTTGGCCCGCACGTCTCCACCACAGCCGCCATACAACGTCCTGTGTCTGCCAAGCTATAGCGATCATATCATATACGGTCATCACCGAGAAGCAGGAGCCAGTACGCTCCACCACCGAAAATGCCGTCAGCACGCACATACATCAAGGCCATCTCAGGGTACGTTGGTTTTGGCGCATACCGCATTGGTTAAATCTAATTCATCACAGAGGCGCCATCCTCTGTATAGGTGGCCCAGCGCTCGTCATGTGGGTGACTCCAACAGAGGAAGAAATCTTCAAGGTAAACTTGCTTTCCCGTGTGCATGTGCCTCACAGCTGCTCACGTTTCATACAGCGATATAGCCCGGAGCTGCAGAAGAAGGCTCTAGCAGGCAGGGAGCAACGCCAGAAGGACTTTGATGCATTTGTTGGCCAGTTGAAGGAGGCTGCACGGTCTGATAAGCCCAGTAAGCGCTTGCTCGGCACCAGTCTCTCAACAATTTGCTAATCGAAACAGTCTGGACTGCACAGAAGGAAATAGATGCAAAGAGGTCGGAGGAGGAACAGCAGGCTCGCAGAGATGAGCGGGACGCATATGCTGCTGAGAGCCGGAGAAGACAGGCCGAGGTCAGGGCCAGCACACAGTAGAGGGTCCTCATTGAAAACGGCTTCTCTTTCGTTGTTGTATATATACCTGTATTACGAATCTACACTTCCAGACCAGGCTTTGGGGCTGTCTAGTACCCAGCCTGCTTGAAGAGAGAACCTTTCATCGAGCGTTATCGCTAACATCTGCAGCTTTGTTTTAGGACTTCTATGGAGCTGTTGCATTTACGAATGTGTACTGTTACAAGGGCGCAGATCCCGTGACATGGAGTGAGTTTCGCGCAACCTTGGAATAGAACGCGCACCGCAAATCCCCAACATCGTCCACCCGCCCCCACCACGACCGGCGGGGCTATATCCAATGTCTGGCGATGCACAAGCCCCCGTAAAGCTTTCGTTGCCGCTCGTATGCTCTTTTGTTCACATTCAATCACATGTGCTAATGACATCATAGCAATTCCAGCAGGACATCTTTAACCAGCTGCGCGAGGAAGATGAGCTGGTCATCCTCGCGCGCGGCCTCGGCCTTTTGCGACTAGTCACGAATCTCCTCCACTCGTACGATGCCGCTGGAAACAACCTCATACTACTGGTTGGCGCCGACGACCGCGAGAATGTGTGGATTGGCGAGGCGTTGGCAGAGCATGCGGCTGTCAGTAATGCGCCCAAGTGTCGCGGGCTAAGCCTGGTCAACACGGATCTGATGAGCGTCGGCACACGAGAGAAGATGTATGCGCAGGGAGGGATATTCAGCATAACCTCGCGCATTCTGATTGTCGACTTCTTGTCTGGGCTGCTGAACCCGGAGACGCTGACGGGCATTGTAGTGCTACATGCTGAAAGAGTCGTGGCAACATCGCTGGAAGCCTTCATTCTGAGGATCTACCGGCAAAAGAACAAGCCTGGCTTTTTGAAGGCATTCTCCGACGCACCAGAGCCTTTTACAACCGGCTTTTCTCCCCTCACAAATATGATGAAGAACTTGTTCCTGACAAAGCCGGCGCTATACCCGAGATTCCATGTCGCAGTCGCCGATTCACTTGAGGGACGCAAGAAAGCAGAGGTGATTGAGCTGGAAGTACCCATGACGGAAGCTATGCAGGATATACAGAATGCAGTCTTAGCTTGTGTGGAAGCCAGCATTGGCGAGCTCAAGAAGGCCAATCCAGGCTTAGAAGTCGAGGACTGGACTGTGGACAGCGCTTTACACAAGAACTTTGACCAGATCATACGACGTCAACTGGATCCTGTCTGGCATCGGACAACGTTTAAAACACGACAGGTTGTTCGGGACTTGTCGCTGCTTCGCACTATTCTGCATGCGCTTCTCACGTACGATGCCGTAAACTTCAACAAGTACCTTGACACAGTCTTGGCAGCCTCGCAACCACCGCCAGGCTCGACAAAGCAAAACCAGTCCCCGTGGTTGTTCTTGGACGCAGCAGACACAATCTTCACTACAGCCAAGCGGAGAGTATATACAGGCAAAGTGTCGAATGCCGATTTAGCCAATGCCTCTAACGCTGTACCGGACTCACTGCAGCCTGTTCTTGAGGAATTTCCAAAGTGGACCCAGTTAGCGGAGATTTTGCAGGAGATTGAGCAGGACGCATACTTTAACCCAACGCCCCAAGACTCTTCCAATGGTTCTATACTCATCATGTGTGGCGATCAGGGCACAGCGTCGCAATTGAGAGAATATCTGCAGACCATGTATGTCAAACCAGACGGAGTCGCCGATGAGGACGAGGACGAGGACGGACATGAGCCATCAGCGAAATTTATGATGCGACGTAAGCTGCGAAGCTATCTGATGTGGAAACGGGGTTTCAGTAAAGTCAGTGCTACCTTGTTCTCGGAGAACCAGAAGGCTATCAATACCAGCACGGACAAAAATACTCAGAGTGGCATGCGCCAAACTTCTGGTAGACCTCCACCCAACAAGCGGCGTCGGGTAAGAGGGGGCGGCAACGTAGCCGCAGGTCCTTCCCGCCCAGATACAGGAGCTGTCCGTACAGCGGGGGATCGCGATGCCCACATCGCAAGCCTCATGGCCGAACTAGAGCCCACCGAGATCGAAGCAGCACAAAAGCCAGGCGAGGTAGGTTTCGATCCTCTCGACAATATGGAGAGCTACTATGAGCTTTTCGACATGAACTCTTTGATCATCGTGCACCCCTACTCGGGCGATCTAGACGAACACATTCTCGACGAAACAAAGCCCCGATACGTTGTCATGTATGAACCAGACGCCGCATTCATTCGGCGCATAGAAGTCTATCGATCTTCCCATACAGACCGGACAGTGAAAGTATTCTTCATGTACTATGGTAGCAGTGTAGAAGAGCAGCGCTATCTCTCCGCTGTGCGCCGCGAAAAAGATGCTTTTACACGCTTGATCAAAGAGCGCGCAAACATGGCCTTGACCATAAACTCTACTGCTAACCTCGCGCCGGAGGAATCTTTCCTACGGACCATTAATACAAGGATAGCGGGAGGAGGCCGCCTTACCGCAACCACGGAACCGCCCCGCGTAGTCGTTGACGTGCGAGAATTCCGATCCTCGTTACCATCTCTTCTGCATGGAAGATCAATGGTGATTGTACCTTGCATGTTGACCGTAGGCGACTATATAGTCACGCCTCACATCTGCATTGAGCGAAAGTCGATCCGCGATCTCATCCAATCCTTTGCCAACGGCCGGTTATTCAACCAAGTAGAGTCGATGATTGAGCACTACAAACACCCTATGTTGCTCATCGAATTCGACCAGAACAAATCCTTTACACTAGAACCGTTTACCGATTTTTCTGCCCCGAGCGGTGGTGCTGCGAGTGCGAGTGCGAGTGGGCTGGCCTCTGCACCAGATCTTCAGGCAAAGCTGGTAATGCTTACTTTGGCGTTTCCTCGCCTGAGAATAATTTGGAGTAGCAGTCCATATCAGACGGCAGAGATCTTCTCTGAGCTCAAAAAACAGCAGGACGAACCTGATCCGCTCAAGGCAGTGCAAATTGGTCTTGATCCAAATCAAAGTGGGGATGAGATGCGGAGCTTCAACCAGACAAGCCAGGATATGTTGCGCGCGCTGCCAGGAATAAACGAGAATGCTGTCACAACGCTCATGCTAAAGAGCGAGTCGATCCATGAGGTTGCGAACATGGAAGAAAGGGAGGTTTGCTGGCTAGTGGGAACGGATATAGGGAGAAGAGTGCATCGCTTCTTTAATAGGAGTGTGTATGAAGAGGCTCCATTACAGAGTTTTTTCTAGCAAAAAGCCTTTTCTGGTGGCAAGAGTATAGGTTTGGATCAAGATTATGCATGCATTGTTTCTCTATCCCATGATGCTCTCTGAAATATACTGTTGCCCATCAAGCAAAAAAAATAGAACAAGCTATATGCAACCATGGTCCTATGAAGAAACTTGGTCACCTCAGCCGTCAAACCATCCGCCCGCCCGCAAGAAGCAGCATTTGAGCAGCCCGGCCCCTGCTACAGCAGAAGCAACAGCCGCAAAGCAAGAGCCGAGACAGCATGGCGGACCTCTTTACCCCGAGTCGCTCAAATGTCGTCGATGTCAATCTCCTTCTTGCCGGTACCATCAGCCTCGTCCGAGTCGCTGTCGTCGCGGTCCTCGTCAAACTCGAACCCGATACCCTCGTCGCCTTGGTCGCCATATGTGTCGGTCTCGTTGATCTTTGCGTTCTCGGGGAGCTCGCCGTAGGCTTTTAATGAACGGGCTTCGTCGGCTACAGGAGAAAACTAGTCAGCAAGTGCATGGTATTTTTCGATTCTGCATGTATGATGCAGTACTTACCAGAGTACTTCATGATGACATCGCCCTTCTCGTCCTGGTAGTCTCGGAGTGACAGGAGGATAATATCACCCTGGTTGATCCAGACCTTCTTCCTCAGTTTGCCGCGAATATGTGCAAGTCGACGAGCGCCGTCGAAACACTGGGCTTCCAGACGTCCGTTTCCGAGCATCTTGACGACCTGGGCGTATTCTTGGCCTTCCTCTTTGAAGACGAGTTCGCGCTTTTCATTGTCATTCTCGTTCTTACCCCTACGTCGGTTCTTGCCTCCCTGTACTATATGTTAGTCTGTGTTATCGCTTGAATTTTAGATGCAGACGTCAAGAAGCGCCCATTTATCGCACACCAAGGCGAAAGTCGAAGACCTTTGCCGCCTGGATATCGAGTTGGGCGGCATGACATGAGGCGGGGCTGCCCCTCTATGAGGTAGTTGACGTACTTTTCCCTTGTTCTTAGGCATGTTGAGCGGTGACTAAAGTATGCGGTTTCGTTTACGAGGATGTAGAGCAAAGGATTCGTATGGGCGCAGCACAGGCGCGAGTTTCTTGTGTGGAGTGGCGGTTCGGTGTTTGACCTGTGATTCCAAACTCACTGTGGGAGCCTTGTCAGGACATGGAGCGCTAAACTGTGCACCAACCTTGATTCAGTCTAGCTCGGCCCTCACCCGAATATCAACCCGTGGTTCCTCTTGGAATTCTCCCCCCACCCGCTTCACCGCACAACGTCACTGTGCATAGCCGCTCGAGGCAAAGAGAATGAAGAGCCTCTTTTCATTCATCGCGAGGAATCGGCCTAAAACCTTCACCGTCACCTACTCGCCTGACTACAAGAACTTGATCATCAACCACGTCGCAACCGACTTGTCACACCCCCTCCACGAAACCCAGAGACGGAGACAACGAGAACGGAAGAAGGAGGGGCTTTGGTGGCATGCGACCACAGGCGTTGATTTGAACAAATCGAGTTGTGTAAGAGCATGGGCCAGGCGGCGCCTACGAAACGCGATAAAGGACGAGTTGGAGCTGCGGGGATACAATGAGAATGGCATCTTGGTCCAGCCCAAAGCCACATCAGATGAGGCAAAGTCGATGAAATCGCTACATTTGGCCAAACCAATCAATCTAACGGGTAGCTTAAGGCTACATGTTCAGCCCCCGTTGCTTCCTGCAAAGTATGCAGACATTCGCGCCGAGACTGGGAGCATCATTGGCGCTCTGATACACGCGGCGGGAAGCGGCAGTACGAGAAACGCAGCTGTTGAGCACCCCTCGCTGAAGCCAATTAAAACCCGTCCGCCGTGGAATCCTCGTGTTGAGGATCAACGGTCGCAAGTTCGCAAAATGGCGCGTCCGCCATACCCACGCACAGGGTAACAACAGTCTTCCCAGTCACATACAAGCCGCACAGTTCGGCTCCAACCCGTGACTGCTCCACATCTTGAATGCATAGTACAATTTGTACCGCCAGGTATGTAATGGTAGTATATCCGACTTAAATCCGCCCAAACACCCAAAGCTCATAGTACGCTTTTCCGGTAGGAAGCGGTTTCTTTCGACGTTCGTGACCGAATCAAGGGACCAGATACTTGGGACTTTACGCATCCCTATTCTCATGTATGGTATTTGGGTCCTTGTTCTCGGAATTTAATGCAGCGTCCAAAACTATATTAGTCATGTATCACGAGTTCTGCCGCAGCACATCTAGCGTCCAGCTCCGAACCGTAGTGCAATACACGATATGCACTTTCAACACATACAATCTTCTTCGAACGAAACGCAGTGCAAAGGCAACTTTTTTTTTGTACTTGAAAAAATTAGGTGCATTGTAAAGGGATCGATCGTCAGTCGTCACCTCGCTGTTCCCTTCTCAGGCTCAAAGTGTAGCATTTCTTCTGGGAATATCCCTATTCTTTTGTGCCATAAAATCCTCCGAAAGTCCCACTTGTTCGTCACGGGAATATCATACGATGTTATTTCCCACGTGGCATGGGCCTGCGTCGGCATAAAACTCCGACCATACGCGCGAAACCCCGTCGCTACCTTGCAATACTATTCCCGCCAACCTTGTAATCATCCCCTTACTCGCGACAAAACATTGTCTTTAAAATAAATATGCCGTTTTAAGTGGCTGGAGCAAAACACCGCCTCGTTCCACCACAATCAACGGCTTCTTAACCCACGTATTGCTTTCTGCCTTTTCAGGCAATACTACAGTGCTACTTCCTCGGGCTATTGGTTGGAGCACCGGACCGAGAGATGCCAATTGCATGGAAAGTGACTCGGGGGGTTCCATGACAGCGGAGGGATGGCTGATAGCGGAGTGGCCTGAGAGGTATACCAGCCATGGCCCTAGTGACCTTCGAATCCTTTTCCAAGTAGAGTATGTGGAAAGAAAGTGTTGATTGTAGTCGGTCTGTGGACCGGGCCAATGATGGATGGATATTATTTTGTCTGTTGGTGGTTGCAAAACTTGCCAAATTGGGTAGTATATATGTCTTGGACATGCAAAGTAATCGTCATCATGGCAAGGAAAATGGCCCAGGATGCCTTTGACATAAAGCCTTGTACTTTATTCGACCCTTTATATCGTCCAAAATTGATGAACATGGTTGAACTGTGTTGATACTCAATAGACGTTCAAGCATCGCAGAGCGTATGTCTGCATCGAAGCATGTTTATTCGCCCATGAAGATTTTGTATCAGAAAGTACACATGTGCTATATCTGTCAATATATACACCGTTACATCTATTTTCCTTGTTTTACAAACAAAGATTACAACAAACGTAAATGCACTTCAAATGTCACCACTCGCACATGTCAAAGGTGTGATACAAGCGGGACTCAGCTCTACGAGCTAGTCCAACGTAGGCAGCTATAACGATTACAAGGAAGGACCTTGTGCACGTGCCAAGTGTGGGGTATGAACAACTTTTATGTTGTTATGATAGGATAAGGGGAAAATCAACACTATTTAACTAGTGCACCAGTTGGTACTTGATCGAATAGACGCAAGTTTGCTTTCTTCCAGCTTGGTGGGCACCGATGCATTTCAGACAAGCTGCAATCAGTCAGTCGTTTGAACCTATCCTGCTCGAACACCTGGAGTAGAGACGATGAACTATATTCGAAGTTCAGGGTATCGAAGAGTCTATGTTCTTGCCCATGATGTATAAAGCAGTATATACGTGCGCCAAGAATATTACCGCCCAAACAGACCATCACAAGACACTCCTCCTCTTGGCCAGCGTCCGGAAATTCCGTTGCAACCTCGTATGACTCTCTTGCATCTCATAATCCGATGCCATACTGCCCGTTCTTGATGTTGCAGAAGGTCTGAAATTTTCCACCGCACTCGTTGATCGAAACCTCGTTGGCCCGTGGCGCTCTTTCATACCCAAACCTCTTCTGATCGTCTCCATTATCGAGGCAAAAAAAGGACTACTGTTTTTCGATCCTTGTGGTGGAGTTTCCAGAGGAGAGTCGTGAGGATGGGTGTGTGTATGAGGGTTTCCGTGCCCACCTAAAAGATGTGACTTCTCACCAGGCTCCATGTACAAGTGGTTGCCTTCATGATTAACGAACCAGTTGACCATGTACTGCTTGCCCTCTGGTCCGCCGCCACACGATCCAGCAAGGACATGAGAGGGAGGTGAGTTGACCGCAAGTGCAAAAAGATTGGGTGGTTCGGTAAAGTCGGTTACCAAGCCACGATGGAAGATGAAATATATGAGGACAAAGACGTTCATCAAAAAGACAAGCGCTAAGATGAGAATCCAGGCCTTTGCGGCACCGGCCATGCCGCCGGACGCATACTGTTGCGCTTTTAGAGATGCGTTGAAGTATTGCGTCTGGTATTCGTCGAGCGCAGGATGTGTGTAGTTCTACGAGAGGTCAGCACATTAGAGTAAGAGCTTATAGTGGAGACGGTCACAAACCCAAAACGTCACAAACGGTGCATCTACCATGCTCAAGAGTAGCGTGCAAGAAGACAAGACAGCCAAAGCTTCCGCTAAACTTGGTATAGCTTTACTCAAATCAACTTGGAGATCAGTTGGATCCGGATTTGAAGGCTTCAAAATCAATTGCGTCAATAGTCTAGACGTACTTGCATCTGCGTCCATAAGGCCTGTTCCCAACGAAAGACTATTCGCCCAGTCAGTACCTATGTCGCGCCAATTGGCAATGCCTTGAGAGTTTGTGCTAGGCTCAGTCTCAGTCTCCACAAAGGCCATCTTGTCTTGGGGATCGTCGCAAATAGCTTCCATGGTACCACCGGACCCACTAACGTCATGGCGTGTACTGCATCCTGCTCTCACGGAGACATGTATCTTGCACAAAGAATAGATGCCGGTTCCGTCCACACCGACGTCGTCAGGACCACCTTGTCCGAGTAGGTATATTGCGGGTCGTCCCCATATATTGCTGGTATGATTTAAGACGGTGTTGAAAGGCGCAGGATATCTACCAAAGACGGGCGGCCAGTTGAGCGTAGTCGTATCGTTCACATCCCAACCGAATATGTCATCTACTACAGTTTTGTTAGTTGTGGTAGCCTTGTCCCGGAGACTTGGACTTTGCCCCCACGAGGTGACGTTGACTATGTCGTCGTTGGGCCATGCATTGTAGACAATTGGTGCTAGCTCTGTCTCATTCATGTTGGCGCATAGCACGTTTATGATTGGCGATGGCACCGATGCACGCAGCGAGTAAGTTCCTTCCGAGTTCAGTTCTTCAGGCTGTAAAATGCCATTCCTCTGGTCGCGAGCAGCAGCGAAGACACCTGAGTGAGGCATCGCCATTGTTATATTGTTGATTGCTCTGCCATACCTCTTTGATACTTCGGTCGTGTTGATCATATGTATCCATTGTCCCGTGACCGTGGTATTCTCGTAGAGAAGTCCGAATCCTTTGGGGCGTAAATTCAGGTCTGATGTGCCGTTTCCATTCCTTGCGGATACATCCCAGTCCGAGAGATAGCGCTGGAAGTTGTGGTAACCTATCAATCATGATTAATTTGGATCGACGCATTGTTAGTCAGACTAACCTTGGCCAGCATGTTCCATCTGCAAGCATGTCTCTCCCTGGGTTTTCTTATCGGTACGGATAGGTGTCGGACACAGGTCCTTGAGGTAATTGATGTTTGCGAAATCACTCTTGACTCGACCAGCTAGTACCAAGCCCTTGTCCCAATTACCATCTCTTAGCATAGGCTGAACTGCTTTGCGTCAGCTTGTGACGACATACATCTCGGGGAATTACATACCAGTAGCAGCAGCAGCAGATGTATACAATGTCGCCAACACAGCACTTAGAAGACTCATGATACCCAAGAAGGAGAGACCAGCATACTTTGCCTGGCTCAAGTGCGTAACAAGTGTTCCAGGCTGAACAACCCATCTCCACATGCTTAATTCCGACAGAGTGACACCGCGCCCCTGGTCTTTCATAAATGCTCTTCGACTGAGAACCTGCCCGAGAAAGGCAACAAAGGCGGTAACGAATGACAACTCTACGAGCTTGGCTAGGACCGTTGTGAGCAGAATGGCATCAGCTGGCGTGATTGGACCGTGACTGGTGATAAGCCGACCGTAATGAGGTGCGCGGATGGCAAGAGCCAAGAATATGCCTGAGAATACGCACGAGAACAAACAGACAAGTATCAGGGACACATTAAGCCAAGTGATACTCGGCTGATAGAAGTCTCTCGTAGTTGCACATTCATGTATAGGGCGGAAGTCATTCTCATAGGCAGATTTAATCGATGGAGCGGCGCCACCTCCACGTAACCTTTCAGTGTCGGAAGATTGTATGTAGTTCTCGTAGTCGTTTATGCTCGTGTTGCTGCGTTTTGCGTTCTTCAATATGCCATGCCGAAATTCCTCGTATGTGCCAACATCCGGACTTCCCCTACCGACTTCGGGGCTGAACCTCTCCCGTCTAAGATCAGGCGTAGACTCGACGGAGACCCTGGGGAAGCTTCCAAAATATGGATCAGCCAAACCTGGAGACGAGACAGCACCGGGACTCTTCGTGGGCGGACTTTTGGGGCCAGGACCAACAGCTCTACGAGCGAAGGGCTGTATGCTAACACGTCTGGCAGTCTGCGGTGTGACACCAGAAGCTGCTATGCCCAACCCGTTATCCTTGCCCGTCCGGAAGCTGTCTGCAACATGGTCTTCTTCGTCTTCCTCTTGCACGATGCTCGGTGTGTTTCGGCCGACAGCGGTTGTATCGCTCTGGTATCGTGTGAAGTTAGGTCGCGCAGATGACGGGCTACTGATCCCCAGAGAATGCGAGTTGTTCGAGAAGCCAAGCGACGGCAATGCGGGGGTATTCTCTGAGCTCTCAGAGACGTCTAATGATTCCTGGATGAGTGGTCGTTGATCAGCCATGCTGCCTGACGCAAAGGAGGTTTCTTTGCTGTTGCCTAGGTTTCAGCCTTCTCTCCTTATGGCAAACCAGGGCTTATATTGGTAAAGGGCTGCGTATGGGCGTGTTGGGGCGGTTTCTGTACAACCGTGGGGCTGCAGAAGTGCGGCGCAGTAACCAGGCGACAAGGAAGATACAGAACAAATCTGGGGAAAAGTACTCGCGCAGAAAAGACGATCAGTGTAGAAAGTCCAGCATACGAAAGGTCTGAGAACTGAGGCTGGCGGGATTACTGCGACCTACTGTATACCACGGTCTTGGACACATTCAGCTGTCGTCGGGCGTCGCAAGCTGTTCGCTTGTGGCGTATGGGAGACGGCGGCCCCCAACATTCATCTAGACCATTCTGCTGTGCCTCGCATGATCGAAATAACCTTCTTTGACCGGTTGTGGAAGCGCAGATGCAAATCACTGATGCGTGCGCTTCGTGAGTCTCTATAGCCACCTGACGGGCTGGCAAATGTCTATCTCCCCTTCCAGTTTGCAGCGCGCCAAGAGGGAAAGCAAACATTTAGCATCGCGCCGTTGAGGTAAGCGACATGATGGTATGACAGTAGCCTCTTGCATGACGACTTGGGGCTGACAGACACTCAGGTGCCGCAAAATTGTAGGGATGAGGTGATGTTCGGTGCGACCCAATCCACATGCGACTGGTACAAATCCCATGCGCTAAAGCCAGGACCGAATCAGCAAGGTCTACTGCTGCCGGCATATACAACAACCAAAGGAAAAACACCTAAACCTGCACAGAGGGATGTGAGGCGCTCGCTGCTGGCTTGGTCGGGAACCATCTTGTGTCATCGGTTGCGACTGATGCACTGGTACGCCTAGCTATTACACCAATTGGCCCCCGCCCCTATCCGATAGCTTTGACATGCTCATCAACCAAACATTTCCAATTCTCACTTCCATAATAAATCGTGAACCCGTCGTCATCCGTCATTCGCCCCTCACTCACGATGGAATCCCCCAACTGCCAGAATAAATCAGCAGCCATGCCCTGATCCTTCAAGCCCAAACTCGTCTTCTGCCAACCACCCTCAACAGGACAATGGTCCGCCTTATTCTTGACGCCGTATTCTTCAAACAGACAAGGCTTGTTGAGCCGCTGACAGACCTTGGCGTGCGCTTCAATCCAGCCGTCACCAGCAGCATTGCTAACGAGGAAACTCTCAGGATAGAGATGGAATGTGCCGAAGGAGATGTTGGGAGGGCAAGGTTAGCCGCCCAATCTAGGCCCTGGAGGTATAAGTAGGGGAAGGAGATGCCGCCCGCAAGTCCAAAGCCTTCATCGCCGATGGCGATCATGTGGTCCGAGTCGAGTGAGCGGATGTAATCGCTCGTCTTACGGATCCAATCTGTCAGCACTGACGTAGGACACAGGGTGCAGCGCGGCTCGTTAGCTAGTTCCCATGCAAATACGGCATTCGAGTTGCGGTAGCGAGAAATGACGGCCTCGATGTAGGCTTGGTACATGGCCTGACATCTGGCCGACATGTACCATTGTACGTGAAAGATGACGCCGCAGGCAGAGAAATAAGCTGTAGCTATATTTAGCATAGGTGTAGTTTGTTGCGTCGTGAGTAGCCTACCTTTCATGCCCCCATAGTCATTCCAGTTATTCACAAAGTTGATGATGAGCTTGATACCATGCTCTTCTGCTGAGTTGACTACAGCGTCAAGTCGTTGGAGTCCATCGGCACCTGTGTTGATGGTGGCCGAGGAACTAGAGAAGGACTGGAAATACACAGTGCCTGCGCTGGGAATACTTTCCACATCATTGAATCCCCATACACGGAGTATGCGCTGACCAGAGGCTGCAACATGTCCCATGATACTGTCTACATCGCTGTCGTTGGTCAAGAAAGGCATCCAGTACGCGTTAGTTCCGCTGAAGTCTTCCATTCGTGAGCAATGCAAGTGTTGTCGGGGCCAATACAGACTCACACTTTGTCACCCCATCAATGTTGAACTTTAGCCCATCAGTTTTCGATACCACGGCCCGTGATGCGACATCAGCTGCTGCAGGCAGTGCTGCCACAGTTGCAGGTAGTGTAAGAAACGACAGTATCCTCATGTCGCTATATCCGGGTAGCCCTGTCGGTAAGTACCTACCGTCAACAAGCTTCAAAGCAACAATGTGTATTTCTAAGAAGTTATCGCAGCCACCCTTAACATCAGTAGTTGCTCAAAGCAGAGCGGTACTCTTGACTCCGCTCCTCATTACATCATCGGCAACTACACGTTCAAGAAACACTAGTTGTGGGGTTGTACACTAGCCGAGGTCTGTGGAGGAGTTGCTGTGATTGGTCGTTGAAAACAGATAGGGGTGTCTTCGCAATCACCGCATCGGAACAAAATACTCCGAGGTACACTGAGTACTTACTATTGAACATGCTGCTGCAGTGACCGAGTGGGGAAGTGGAATGAAGGCCAATATTTGCGACGCCCGTAGAAAACCAGGCAGTAGAAGCGGAGAAACGCTGCTGCGTTTCTCCGAGGCTAATAATTATTCGTGTATACATATCCCGAACAGACATTCCGGGAACCCGGGTCAGTCTGGTGCACTGAACACAGTGGGTATTGAACGAATTTAGGGCCAAATGAATCGTGGCAGCATGAGAAAGTAGGTTTGATACTGAGAGTAAGGCCAGGGTTGAGATGATCAGTGTCAGAAGTGGTGCTGATCGGGCCTCGTCTGTTTCCAAAAGAGATTACACCAATTTAATAATCTCAAGTTTATACCAGCCCCTATACGCTCACATCTTGGTAGCCATTGATCAATATTGACGCCCTTGTAAGGTTTTGAGCATCGTTTGTCACCATCCCCAAAGTGCACACATAGCGTAAATGACAAATGAGAAAAGTAAAGTTCATAAATTGTCCACGACGGGGAAATACTGCAGCTGATGGCTGCCGCGAAGCATGAGGCCAACAGCTTCCGAAAGTCGGTAGCAACCTACGGGAAAAGAGTGTGACAACAAGACAATAAGAGACATTTTTAAGAACAGGCAACGTGTGGCGTCCATGTCAAGCGCAACACTGCGGGGACGTATGTTCGCTTTCAACGTCTGCACATCCGTCGTGGAACAAAGGTATCAATGCCCAACATTTCTTTTCGGATGCTGCCAGATAGTGTGCAAAAGCCCAAAAAAATTCAATGTAGCACCAACCATTGTTTTCATAGGGTAATGTGTAACTGGAGTGTTCCGACGTGTCGTGTCAATATATCAAAGTAGGTAAAAAGACCCGCGGCGCGATCCTGCCATCTCCGCCTAGACTTGCGCGGGATCTTCAGGAAGTCGAACACTCGCTCCTTTCCCGCACATTTGTTGCTTTCTCCAAAAAAAACCCACCCCCAAATTGTCTCGTGTGACGCGAAGAAAATTGCTTTGGGATATGCCATTCGTGGAAGATGGATACGATCGACACCGCTACTCCTGTCGGGTGCTGTCAAGCAGGTCCAGCAAAGTGTTTGTAGGTGACATGGCAAGTCGTGTCTCGAAGGAAGAATGCCGCGTCATGCTAGCGTGGGGGTTTCTTAAGCTGCGACAGTGTGGTGGAGTATAGCAAAGGCGTGTGAGGGTCAGCACGTCAGATGTCGACAGTGAACAGCCACCGCTGAGTGTACCTGGTGAGGGCGGTGAATGACTGATATATTTGCGTCGATCCAATTGTCGGACAGAGAGGGTTGGGAGGTCAGGATGGTTTGGCTTGAGCAGGCACAGAGCGGGCGCTTGGCACATCGGAGTGTACCGGTGCAGTACACACAGACAATCGCGTGCTCGATGATGCAGTTGCGCTCGATCGGTGGGCAAGCGGGCATGGCTTCCCAGGCCGTACGACGCGTATCTTGCTTATGGGGTGGCAGCGCTGAGATTGTGTAGCGATGCGCACGACTAAGATGCGGGCTAGCGCCGCTGCGTGGCGTACGGGCGCATAGTGGGCGTCGAGGCTGATGAGGGTGTTGGCCGTGTCAGTACCACACAAGGCGTGGGCACAAGTGGTGTACTAGTAGGGAGTAGGGAGAGAGACAGCCAACTACGTACGGCGTTAAGTGCCGTGCCTGCCAATGCCCCGCAGTGTCGCCTTTTCGGGGCCCGGAACGGGGGGCTACAGACGCAGGGAGGTTGTACTAAATTAAGCCAGGAAATTGCTGGCCTGGCAGAGGGTTTCAGACCTGAAATTTGCCAGTGCGGCCGAAGGGGAGCGAGACACGAGGGCAAAGCAAAAAGACCATGGTGTACGACGACGGCGCCCAAGGCCCTCTCCAGGGTGCTCCTGGGACGTGCTGCACGTTGAGGCTCGGGCCGGTAAGGGCCGGAATTGTGACGTGGGCTGTCAAGCCTGACCCCGGGTCCGCGCACACGGTTGATCGACCAGGTAGCGGCCGAACGCATACAGTATCGAATTTTCCGCGCTCGGCTGCGGCAGGGCACGCTCGCTGACAAGGATACCGCACCTCCTGGATGACCTCCGTGTTGGGTAGGCCAGACCGTGCGTGGCCAGCTGCTGGGACGGTATGATGGTGCTCCAAGGACCATGTTTGCCCATTGTAATCTTGGTGCTACGCGCGTCTGCGTGCTGGTTGACGCTGAGTAGGAAGACCGCCGCCGCCCTCATCCATGAGACGATTGAGCGTCGTGTTGCCGAACACTACCGAATGTCCGTGCTTGGGCTTTCGAATGGGTGTACGGCATGAGATTCGACAAGCAGAAGCTGGCCTGGTGCTGTCCGCACGCTCACCACCAGGCCGATATGACACGAGAAGCACCATCTCGCATGACAAAGTAGAAAAACAACAGGCATGGGGAATTGCCCTTCTTACCTAAAGTGCTCCCTACCAATGATATTCCTTCCAACATGACGCACAAGCATTTCAGCCACCGCCGGTTCCGATTCTCTAAGGCCCGAGCCCTGCGAGCACTGTCACAGTTCCTCACCTCAGCCTCTCCGAAAACAAAATCCCGCCAAGACTAGGCGGAAGCGGGTAGACCGCGGTGCCCTAAATTCTCCTGCTCCTCGTGCTTCCAGTGGTTCCAGAGCCTGGCTTTCTTCGAACGTCGCTGTCCACAGTCCGTCCGGTCACAATGAGCATTCGGATAAATGCGACGGTCCAAGAGGCCCGAACAGCTGCAAACCACAGCCAGGAACAATGGGACCGGTTCTACGTAAGTGCCCTCTGTTCGCAAGGGTATGCGTGGCTAAGGAGACTAGTTTATAACCAAAGACGAGGCCAGGCAGCTTGCAGAAGCGCATCCAGACTGGAAGAGATGGATCCTCATCCCCGCGAACGAGAAAGAGCAGATGCTCGAGAGAATCAATGCTCGTCTGCGAGCTGAAGGTATCCCGCCCGTCGAGATGATCATCCTCAAGTGGCGCGTGTCGCAACTCCTCCGGGACATTCAACGGAAATACGGTATGTGCAGACAGACGCACCGCTTGCTGGGCAGCATGGCCTGGCGGAAGAGGCATGCCCACGCTCTACAAACGTACATTAGCTGATTTATCTCAATCGCGCAGAAGCAGGCACTATGCTACAAGGAATGCCCGGTGCGAGCTCAGGGTCAGGATCGGGGTCGCCAATACAGGTTCAGACAACCCAACCATCTTCGGATAGCAGCGTCCAGTCATCGAGCCCACAGCGGACGGAATATTCACCCAGCGAAATTCGCCCATACGACCCAATACGAGATGTGTAGACGTCCAAGGAGCCCGGGAGGATTTTGTGTATTTTACAGCGCGCGCTCCGAAAGTGAGAGAGGAACTCGCGACTAATAACGGTATTCGAGCCTGGTACCCTAAGAGTGCAGGGCATAGTGTGGTCAAAGAGACGGAGCAAACATGCAACGTATCTCACGACAGGCACGACTGTCATAAGGCTTGCCAAGCAGCTCTTCGTGCGACCGTAACAGAAGGCTTCGGGAAATCCAGCAGTCATAAAATGTGAAGCCGAGAGAGGCCACTCACACGGCTGCAGAGTTCGAAGCGGTGACACCGAGCGGGGCCGGCGTTATGTTGTGTATAAAAGTTTGGTACGTAGCCGAGGCCGTGCTCCGTATGCGCGCTTTCTGACCCAGCTCTTGCATATTTCCAATTCCCTTCGCTTTTCTCATGTACCTAGGATTTCCTCAAACGTCTCAATTACCCGATGAAGGCTGCTCATTGGTGGATAGCACGCAGCGTGCATCTGATTCTTGGCATGATTGCTTTTCACTCCCGGTGCATTGTGCATTTGGCCCATCCTCGAAAGAGCCGGAAATGTCTGTGGCTAGCCGTTATGTCGCATGTTCTCCGATGCCATCTCAAACGTGTCTCTTGATTCCGTCTTCTCATGTCTCCCAAGCCACGAGCATGTTTTCCAAGGCCGCGGAAGCTTCCACACAATGTGTTGGATACTGAACTGTTCCGCCAACAAATGTTGCACATGATGCTAATAATTCAGCATGCTAGTTGTGTGCGTGTGTGCGTCGTGGCCGGCATGGCAAGGTAAGGGTCGTTGGCCACACCGACGCGGTGCGGTGTACTTGGTGCGATGTTTTATGGCGTAGCGTTGGAGCTGGACACGGGACGACGTATTCGATCGGAAGTCGGCCGGTCGGGAGCGGTTCAAAATTTGTGCTGTCTACGGAGCGGCTCATGGTGTTGAGAGATGCGATTTCTCTTAGGAGACAGATATACAACGCCCGCTTCGCAAGGATTGGATGAGCTATTGCCAGGTGCGCCAACCCATCTTCATGATAGGGAACTGTGCCTTGCGGTTGTGGATGACGGTGGGCTAGGCAACTATTGTGATCCTGTTGCCGCAGAGAATCGGGCAGGAGCCTCCGGATATGCGGTACACTGCCCTATGTGAGTCCACATTGTCAAGGATGTGAGCTTTCAAGAAGCTTGGTGTGTCGAACGCCGATGCCACAGAGGATAAAGTAACGACGAGGAGCGTAAAGTGGCGAGCAGCTTGGGGATGGACGTGACTGCCTTCTCCAGAGTATGGTACCCTAGCAACTAGTACTCCCCTCATCCATGTCATAGCTCAAGGGCAGCCACAACCGCACCCTCACTCTTCCAACTCTTTGTACACAGCAACTTTCCCTGACGCCTTCTATGCTTCGCCCTACGGAACTGGCTGCGATGCCTTTTCAGTATTGCCGTATAGTGTGGCTGCGCTTAGGATAAGTCGCGCCACGCCACAGTTGCCACGAGAATACCCAATCTGTTATACTGGGTCTATCAGCAGCCTCTGCCATGCAGCTGTTCCATCTGCTAGACTCTCTGTCGCTTCTCTCACAAGGCAAGCCTCCACTCGACCGCCGAAAAGCTCTCTGGACGAGTGCACCGATCCGAAAAAGTGTCTTCAGCGGAGGCACGAAAACAACTCTGCTGCTTACAAAGAGACTTTGCAAACAGCCGCTCGTCAGCACCATCCTGGAGAGTTGTGGTACTCTCTAGTGATGCGCAGCTGGTTCAGGAAGTCCTGTTCCTTGACGTTCACTCTGGTGAGCTGTTCACGCACGAGGCCCCACAGGGAGCCAGCACTAGGCCGCCGGTGGACAGCTGCTCCTCGGGGGTAACACAACGTCAGCTGCCCGACTTCATGGCCAATATGCGGCATAGGTTTGCGACATGGTCATGGATGGGATCCACGTTGCTTTGGACCAAATGCCCAGACTCTTCAAGGCCCAAGGAGGCGTCGCCACCCAGGTAGCGATGCTGACTATCTTCACACAAGGCAATTGCGCACATTGGCAGTAAGTAAGGCCCACAAAACCCATCTTATACACACTATGGGTCTCCTACAGTGGCACAAGTACTTAGCACGACACACTCGCGCCCTCGGTGCCCCTTTACCTCCATAGTCACTTCGAGACGGACCGCCCAGTAACCGAGCCACGAAGCGGACCTATGTCCGTCACACGAAGGCCATATACGATCAACGAGTATCCACTATCCACACCTCCGCTACCGCTACATGCCTCTCCGAACGGCGATACCCGTCCTACATCGCAACTACGCGAACCTCCCCGCCCGGCTTCGATCGGCACGCGGCTGATAAACGTTCTCTTGAGTTTCACAGCCAGTTGGTACCTATGCCATCATGAGCTGTGGCTCAGCTATCGAATATGAGCATCTCCCTGCTTCCTGTCATTCTGCCGGAACTGCAGAACTGACCTGACCCACAACCTACCGGCAACTCTGAAGACGCCCACACCCATTGAGGCGAAATTACACAATAGGGGTTCTGAGCATACACAATCATACTAGCTACGTGGCCACTTCATAGCACAGCACAGTAAAGGGTCATATAGAACCACTTCTGCTTGTTTTCTGCTTGTGGCATACACCAGCCCGACAGGGACGATGCATAGAAGCTACTGTCATTGCTTCTCTGTATCGCTTCATGATATGACAACTCCATCTATCGATCGTGGTATTGAGCAGGGCGCCCATGCGGCTCATGAAGCCGAGGTTTCCTTACGCTTTGGTTGAGTCTTTGACCGGCCCAACCGAGCCCTTCGACGGAAATCATACGTAGCGGCCCTAGCTGTCGCTATCCGTTCAGGCTTGATGCTTGATTCCTTCCTCACACTAAGACAAGAAGAGTTCTCTACACCACCGATATATTGAACGAAGTTCATCACTAAAACACATTCACCACCTTGAGAAGGTGCACATCCACGTGTTTGCATAACAAATGAAGAGGAAAAAAAAGCTTCCGGGTGTTGAAGAGCCTGCACAGACAGTTCTGACTTGAGAATTCTCACATGTTTCATTTACATGTTGAATTATCCAACCCAGAATTGGTTCTAGGATAAGGCTGAATCGTCTATGTCCAGATTTGAACATAATCTCGGTGAGGTGGACATAGCGTCCTGGTATCATTGATATCATAACCCGCCAGTGTAGCCCTGCAGTCCAGAGACCCAATGATTTCTCCCATACCGACAATACATGTATATCATAATTCATGTCTTTTTATAGACTTTCCCCCCCAACTGGATCATAGCAGTTAGCCCTGCATACCGAAGCCAGGTTCAATACCGGCCTGCTTCAGCGCTTTGGCTTTTCGCGAATCCACCTCCTTCTTCTCTGCTTTTTGTGATGCGGCCAGGGACCTGACTTGGTCTTCTTCTGCGAACTTTGCGCCCTTGGGGTACTCTTCGCGGTCGAGGTCGACAGTCGCGCATATAGTGACATTCTCGCCTCGTATAGTCATGACACCGGGGAGCTTGACATCGTTTATCAGCCAGCGTGGAACAGAGGGATCAGACGAGGATTGGACATCGGGGTTGCGGGCGGCTATTCGCTCGTAGCACTCTGTGAGGACGAGGTTGGCTAGATTTTGTCAGGGGAAGTGAATACGGGAGATAGTGTGGGTTAAACATACCGAATTGGTCGTAAGAGCGCAGTATGCCAATATACTCTTTCTCGTCGCGAAGCAATACATCAACCTTTTCTACACCATGTTAACGTCATACTCGACAGGCATATGCCAAGGCGGGTTTCATACTGTCAACCATATCCAACAGCATCGCCGATGTCAGGAAGGCTTGCGGGGGAAGATCTACAGGTAGTATGGGCTGGGGTGCCATCCCCCTGGCTCCGCCGAGCACGTTGGGGCCATGTTGCGGTGGTGGCGTGGCACTGTATACACCTTCATACCCTAAGCGCAGTATTATTAGCATTGCGCCACAGTGTATCCCACACAACGAATTGTTGACCTTACCCATAGACGGCGACGGACCCCGGAGAGGTTCTTGGACTTGGGCCTGTAGTTGACCGGGTGCTTGCATGGAGCGCTGGAGCATGGCATTGAAGTCGGGCGCCATATTCGGGGCGCCTCCAGCCGTCGCGGGGCCTCTGGGGGGGTGATGATTGAACGCCATTGTGTGCGACTCGTCGATCTGGTGAGAAAGGTCTGTGAAGTGTGTTTAGCGATTGCGGGAGGGCGCCGAGTAGGGAGCTATCATGGCGAGGCGGCGGGGCGGCGCATGTACTTAGGTTGGATGCCTCCTCTTGGGCTGTTTACGTCGTTGAAGCAACCCGAAATCGCCAACCGCTCGCGTATGCCAAGCCCGCGCTAGTCATGACCCTGGGTGTCCAGAGTGTGAACTTGTACTGTTGACTTTTCCATTCCACGGCTCTACACATCTGCGTAAATCTAACAAGACAGATGATGGCAGACGTTGAAGACAATTGCATCAACGTGTGACGAATTCGTTGCAGAACATGTCGACACACAAGTTGGTGCGCAATGAACAGCTTCAGTAGTAGAGCACTCCATGTTCACCACCACTCTAAGACTGAGAGTCATCAATGCATTTGAAGGCTAGTGAAAGAGCAGTCAACTACGTACAAACCCAGCACACTTGCTCTTTATTACGAGGTCTGGCAATTGAGGGTTAGGTTGTGGGAGCGGACGAATCGGAGTCGAATTACGCCGCAACACATGTACCTACAACATCAAGGATTCACTCAACCCAGTTTCCAGTCGGTTCTGACACGGGGGGTTTTTTTTTCGCTGGCTTTACCATGGCCGGTTTACTCAACCTGTTTAAAAACAAGTGGATCACTCCGCCAAAGGAAGTCTACGAGGACTATAGTGGAAGAAACATCATCATCACAGGAGCTACTTCGGGTATTGGCAAAGAAGCAGTTTTCAAATTTGCGAAATTGGGAGCTGCAAAAGTCATCATTGCGGCGCGAGATGTAAAGAAAGGAGAGTCGACCAAGGCTTCTCTGGAAGCTCGCCTGGGCCGGAAGGATCAGCTGGAGGTCTGGGAGCTGGATATGATGTCCTACTACAGCGTTGAGGCATTCGCCAGGCGTGCGACCAAACTCGACCACCTCGACATAGCGGTTCTTAATGCTGGCGTTCGCAGAATCCGGTTCAACCAGTCGGTACATGGCTGGGAAGAGGATTTACAGGTCAACACCCTGTCTACAACACTGCTGGCTATTCTGCTTTTACCCAAGTTGAAACAGTCAAAACAACGTACTGGTAGGATCCCAGTTCTGGAGTTTGTCAACTCTGGTCTTCATCAAAACACTGTTGTCGCCCCAGAGGTCCGCCAAGAGGCCAGTGTGCTTGATTACTTCAACAAGAAAGAGCAGCATAAGGAGGGCGTGCAGTACAAGTCATCCAAACTCTTCCTCATGTATGCAGCGAACAAGCTTGCCAAGGAGACATCGTCTGGGGACGTCATCATCACCAGCATATGTCCAGGCATGGTCAATAGCGATCTGGGACGGGACCACTTCTTTGCTGGTGTACATGTTCTGGCCTTCTTCGTTGTTTTCCTGTTTGTGCGGTCGGTGTCTCAGGGGGCGAATGTGGTGTTGAGCGGGACAGCACAGGGGGAGAAGGTGCACGGAGAATTTTGGCGGCACGACAAGGTCCAGCCCACTCCACCGAGTCTTGCGGGGGAGGACATGAGGGAACTTGGGATGCGGGTGTGGCAGGAGATTGTTGATGCATTGGACAAGGATGTCAAGGAGGTCCGGGAAGCGGTGGACGCAGCATTGTCGAAACCAGGTACAAGCGCGCCAGGGTCTGTGGGGGGGTAGCAAGTAAATGTAAACTTGCTTGTGGTTTTGGGCGGTTCACACGCTTCCACCCACCATCCAAAAGTCCTCGTGCTGTTGTTGGGTCTGCCGCGTGGAGAATGGTACAGTGAGGTTGGGTGTGGCTCAGCAGGCGACTGGTGCATGGGGGCTCCGTGCACTATGGCGGATGACGTAGGCCAGCCTAATTCACGCATCAGCAAGTGCCTAGAACAAGCCGACTCGTGTTTGCAGCTCCTACACGCATTAATTCACGAGTAATTGAGACAGCTGCGGCCGCTTCGTCGGCTGGATGCCCAAATTGCCTTTTCGCCGTAAGCCGTCCGCCCACGGCCCTGAATCGCTTCTACGCTTCCTTTTTCCCCGGACGCGAGCACGCGCACGCATTCACCTCTCCAAACTCTCCAAACTCGGTCACGACACGCTCCCCTTGCTCAAGCACAGCGCCCAGTCACGCATATACAAATACATACTCGACCGGCAAGCTCTCAAACTAAAAGGAAAGCAGACCATCGTCCAGCGTCTGAGGGGCTACACTCGCAAACTAGGCGGCACCGATTACCTTGAAGATGCGGCAAGAGTGCGGCGGCAGCAGATAGCCAAACGTACGGGAAAGAACGACTCGGGCGAGGAAGCCATGACATATCAAGAGAGCTATGAGGCGCGGGAGCCGGGGTCCCGGCGGAGGAAACTGGCCGGCTACCTCAAGGCTGCGAACGAGATCCGCCAGACGTATACGTCGCAATACACATCCAACTGGAGCAGCAAGGAAACACAGTATGACTACGACGATGATACACCGGGTGCGTTCCCGGATGCGGCAATCGTTAGGAGCGGTCGCGAGGAGATGATCCTGTTCCCCAGCTATGCCCGGAGGCATGTCAAGAGGAAGCCCGAAGTACAACCAGGGACCGTACAGGAAGTCGGGGGCCAGGGGCGTGATGTCCGGGACTCGGCCGGTGCAGGCGACGCTGAATTCTGGAAGCAACAGTGGAACAACTACGAGGACGACAATGCGGTTGTGGATGTCGACGTGCGCGGGTGGATATACTCGCCGCACAAGGGACAGATGTCGAGAAAGCAGAGACTGTTTATCGGTCTCGCACGCCAGCTTGTCGGCGTACAAGCACCACCGTCATCTTTGAGCTCATCTGCCAACAGCAGCCGGAACACAAGCCCCCAACGTCATGGTATCCGTGAGCGGACCCACATGCGCGACGCCCAAGACGAAGCCGTCGCAGCCAGAGAGGCTGAAGAGATCCTACGCAAGGGTGAGAGGGAGGCGAGGGCGGCTGCACGTGGTGCCTACAGCGAGAGGCCTGCCCAAGATCTCGACGATACCCAGCTGTACCGCACAGAGAGCGGGAACAACACGCGACTCAACAACGGCAGGGCGCACCAGCTAGCCCACCGCACGTCGAAAGACTCGATGCAAAGCGAGGATGACATTAAGCCACTCCAGAAGCGTGCCTCCTGGAATCAGCCGTCCGACATGAGTCCGGCAGAACTCGCAGAAGCCAACGCTCGGCTCCTAGCTAGATTACGACACTTCCTCGCAATACCCATGGCAAACACACCCATTAGTGTCTTCTTCTACAACGAGAGCATCTCAAAACAAAGGACGGTGTACACTGATGCCGCCGGTCACTTCAGCGTGAGTGTGGCTTTAGACTTTGTTCCCACCCATGTTCGCATTCTGGCGTCAGACAAGCTCTCAGCGACAGAAGAAGTAATCATTACGGCATCCCAAGGCATCAGCGTCATTAGTGACATCGACGACACGATAAAACACTCCGCCATTGGTAGCGGTGCTCGCGAAATCTTCCGTAACGTCTTCATTCGTGATCTCGTCGACCTCACCATCGATGGTGTCAGAGAATGGTACAACAGGATGGCGGAAATGGGAGTCAAGTTCCACTATGTCTCAAATTCACCCTGGCAGTTGTATCCGGTCATTTCCAAATACTTCTCGCTCGCTGGACTGCCGCCAGGCTCGTTCCATCTGAAACAGTACAGTGGTATGCTCCAAGGCATCTTCGAGCCCGTTGCAGAGAGAAAGAAGGTCACACTTGATAAGATCGCACGAGACTTCCCGGAGCGTAACTTCATCTTGATTGGCGATAGTGGCGAGGCCGATCTGGAGGTGTACACCGACTTTGTCCTTGAGAACCCCGGCCGAGTTGTTGCTGTGTTCATTCGTGATGTCACCACACCGAACAGCCCCAACTTCTTTGATCCATCGACTGGCTTTACAGCAAATAACCGCTTTTCTTCTTCGTCGTCGTCTTCACCTCAACGTACCGGCGGTGGGTGCTCAAATTTGTCGAGCAAGGCTCGACCGCCATCCGAAGAGACAGACCCCGAACTCAAAGCTGCAATTGCGGCCTCGCTACGCGATATAGATTCGGAAAACACTAGGCGCTCGGATTCAATGTTTCCTCAACTTGATCGAGAGCAAAGACCAAGGCTTTCGGAAAGGAAAATCTCACCGAAAAGTTTTCCTCAGCATCGTTCCTCTAAACTGATAGATTTATCGTCCGAAGATGACATGGACGAATCGCCTGTGCTGAGGCGATTCAATACTGATACTCGGGCTGATAACGAAAGACATCGTGCCTCGGTCGCATCGGTTGCCAGTACGAAGTCTGTCCCTCCACCGCCCAAGAAGCCCGTCGCCCTGCGAAGCCCATCCAACGACCCTACACCTCTCAATACGCCTTCTACCACCAAACCACAGCCACCTAAACCTCGAAAACCGTCAAACATTGTCAATCAGCCCAGTCCACTTGCACAACAAGAAAGCGCAACAAGGAGCGCAGGTTTATCTACGTCTTCAAGGCCTCCCGTTGGTCCCAAACCATCCATGAGCTACCAGAGTCAGGCACCAGAAGACCAACAGTCGTACGCTGGCATGGCCCGCGATAAGCTGTGGTCTGTATACAATAATATGCCCGCGTTACGATCAACAGAAGAAGCCAGTTCTAATGCATCTAACCTGGAAGTCTCGGACATCCGAAAAGCTCCACCGCCGCCTCCACCCCGCCGTGGAAACCGCGACACTGCTGCAAGCGCTGCTTCCTATGTGGGATCCAAAGCGTCATCAGCATGGCAGCATGCACCTTCGATGCCCTACACGAGCCGTCCACCGATTACTTCTGCACAAACGTCACAGCCATTCTCTACTGCAGCGCCGCGTCAAGGCATCAATCGTAGCAGTACAGGTAGCACACTGGGCGGCTCTACTAATGAGCCTACCGGGACCAAGAAGGAACAACTCTGGCGTCAGAGATGGGCACATGCTGAGCGTGTCCTTGGGGAGCAGGGTGTGGTGTTGCGGTCGTGGAGGGTTGGGGAAGATATCATGGGTGAGGCAGAATACATCATTAAGGAGGCGGAGAAGAAGTTTAAAAAGGATGAGCAAGAGAGCAATGAGAGAAGGAAAAGTGAGAACGTCAACAGTAAGACGAGCAGGAAAGGGAATGAATGGACTATTAGACGGGTGAGCGATTAGGGCAGAGCAACGCCCAAGTTTGAATTTGAACAGTTGTTGTTGTTGTGTATTAGCGGGCGTAGTGTTGTTTTCACGCCTTTATCAGAATTTCTATTGTATGTAATGCCTACATAACTTTATCAGATATTGATATGATGAATGCTGTAGATGGCGCAAGAGCCAAGAATGAAGTTTCTCTTGCCAAGCCGCTGCACAAGTAGTTGTCAAGGAACAGGGAACGAGAAAGGGGGTTGGGCTCGTAAGGTTACGCGACGCACGTTCCATAGCCCGCCCTCGTGCCGCGCCGTCCGTCCTTGGAGAGAAACCCCCAAGTCAAGAGCGGGAGTGGTGATGTCATTCCGCAAAACAAAGTCTCAGATTCCGGCACGCTAGGTGGATTAGCAAAAGACGCGACCGCGATACCGCGACGTGTTATTTCTCTCAAAGACATCATCTCGACGTTGCAACAGCACTACTGCTTGACAGGGGAGATAATATATTTCCAAGATTAAGATACAAATACCTAGAATTATTCTATAAGACACGCGAAACCCGAACAATGTAGGTGGGGGAGTTGTTGTTTTTTTCCCCATTCTGGACGCGACTTTCCCAAATAGCAACCATGAGTAGTGTACACGCTGACCTGTTCGATTTTGTGCAGGCCGTCCAGCAAAGGCAAGCCTACCGATCCCCAGCTCAGAGAGAAGGTCAAGGAGCAAGTGAAGAAGGAGACCAACAAGGACGGTGGTGGAAAGGGGCAATGGAGTGCGTGGAAGGTATGTGATCAATGCCAACATAAGTTTAGACGCGTACAAGTTAACGAGACGTAACAAGGCGAGCAAATTGGCCAAGGAGTATGAGAAAAAGGGCGGCGGGTATGAGAATGAGGCTGGGAGTAAGAATGAGCCCAAGAAGGGGGAGCCAAGGAAGAAGGCCCAAGGGAAGAGGAAGGCTGAGGAGAAGGAAGTAGAGAAGTAGGAGGAGGAGGCC
>Ga0265797_10002316_pt1 | contig 32191 bp, 19 predicted proteins | sample P2T30metagenome_FD_192433 | JGI IMG/M metagenome (GOLD analysis project Ga0265797, IMG submission 192433) | Plant litter microbial communities from East Loma Ridge, Irvine, California - P2 T30 | ecosystem: Environmental > Terrestrial > Plant litter > Unclassified | place: USA: California... | reverse complement strand
CAACAGAGGTGAAGACATTCTGCACTTTGCGGACCTGCAAACTCTCCACGCCCGGCAGTGTCACATCGATGCGTACACCCCACAACTTCACACGCTGATCTATGCCAGCGCTAAGCACATAGAAGCAGTCATGACCATATTTGTACAAAGCCAGCGCCGTGACAGCAGCTGCATGTGCGCGAGGGATCAACAGCGTCGAAATATCGTTCTCAGCGTCGATGCGTGAGAGACCGAGTCCGTTGTCATCGCCTGCTGTTAGAAGCAGAGTCGTTCCGTCGCTCAGCACATCCGTAGTCGAGTCGAGGATGGCGTTCTGGTGGACTTTGCGTCTGTGCAGCCAGGTGAGTATCTTGTCCTCCTCTGGACACTGCCACACCGCAACATGCCCGTCCATCGCTGTTGTGAGCAGCTGGACAAGTTTTGAAGGTTGACCTTGTGAGTAATGGAGGCACCTCACATCAGTCAAGCAAGCAGTCAGGTAATCTCCTGATTCTCGCAATGTCCATTGGTTGCAATCGTAAGACCATAACTTGACAGTCGAGTCCGAATAAGCCATAGCGACATCGAATCCATCCTCTCGCGCCTCTCTCGCCTCAAAGCCCATAATCCGCAAATCAGACATCATACTCCTCGGATGAGCAGACTCGCACACGACTCCAAGTCCCAGCACAGGCACACCATGGCACACCCGCCAAACACAGAACTCCTCAGACCCACCACTAGAGAACAGACGCCGTCCATCCGCAGACCACTGCAAGTGCTGAATCCCAGTATTATGCTTCCGCAGCGTGTGCTTGCACTCAAACCCATCACCAGAATCGTACGTGAAAAGCTTGATATCCGTATCCTCAGCTCCCGTCGCAATAACATGAGACTGTCCAGCTGACAACGCCACCGCTTTGATCTCCCGGCCATGCCCTCCAGCGCGCACAGCACGCAGCGGACGCTCCGACTGCGTCACGCGCATCAAAGTAGCATTCTGGGTCCAGATGAAAGTCCCGCCGTTGCAGCTCGGCTCAAAAGCCCAGTTACGATGGACGCCGCCGCCGCATTCGACTGTGAAGATGTCTTGCTGGGCCCGCACGTCGTGGGAGACGAAGTTCTTGCCTTTGAAGCCCCAGACGTGGAGGTTATGGTCTTTGGTGAATGTCAGGCCTTCGATGTTTGGTCCGAAAGGCAGTTCGAGTTGGTGGACTAGCTCGAAGAACGGTGGAGAGGCTTGGAGAGTGAGCTGGTGGATGGCACATGTGCCGTCGCGGCCGGTCGAGAAGAGATAGCCTGATTTTACGTTGCCAGTTTCGGGGGCTCTCCATTGTAATGCAGTGATGGACTCTTTGCCATGGCAGTGTTGCAGCGTCTTCGTACTTGGGATGGCTTCGGCATCAGCAGGGTCCTTGAGATCGTAGACGGCCAGCGCGCCGCCTCGTGAGCCCACAACAGCATAGTTGATATTTTCTTGTTGTACAGTGACGAAACTAGTCACAACGAAACTACGCGGAAGGAGCAGTTGCCGCTCGAGAGGCTCATAGACCTCAGCGCCATCACTATTGATGGTCTTGTGGATATCGATCAGCTGCGCAGTCGTCGAACCGACCGTGGTGACCAGCAGATCGTATCTGTCCACCGCGTCGATATCTCTGCTTGTTGACGGCGCGCTTAAGAAGAGACCGGCAACTTTGCGAGACAGCGCTGCAATTGGAAAGGACTCTCCGTGTTGCGGTGAAAACATCATCACTTCACCTTTGATGCCGGCAACGAAAGCTAACCCTTGCCCGCTTGTGGTCATTGAGAAAGTTGACAGGCTCTCGTAGGCGCCGTGTCGTGTGACGACTGCACTGCCATCCTTTTTCAAAGCCAGGGTCACGGCGTATCCTTCCGTCGTTGTGGCCAGGACTGTGCTGGCATCGACGAATGTGTATGATCGGTAAACATCCTTCTGCCCATTGCAAAGCTCTTCCGACGGAGGATACAGATGACGCTTCTCGATATCGAACATCTCCGGGGTTTTCATCATTGACGGAAGTAATACGATCAGTCCATCAGCACCACCGGTGGCCCCATGCCCGTTGCGCACCGTTGATGACCAGATGTTTTTACCCCCATGGATAGGCAACGTCCTCATTCGTTTTAGCTTATATGTCAAGCGATCGGTCTCGTCGGTAAGGGTCTTCATGCTCCACGTGATGCAGCTACCGTCTTCGCCGAATGATGCTATGGCCAGCGGAGAGGTCCTTGCTGGTGAGCTCCAGCTTTCATCGTTTGTCTCGCCAAGTATGAACCTGACCATCCAAATTCTAGAGATATGGCCAGTGGCTGTGGACAAAAGCGGTGGCGCGTATGTGTTCGACTGGTCAGTTGATCCAAAGCCGGTCTCACGCTGGATATCAGTCATGCTCGGACTCTCGCAGCTGAGGTCAGAGATATCCCACAGGCGTATCGTGCGGTCATCGCTGCAGCTGGCTAACACTCGCTGTGGTCCTTGTAGGGTATCTTGCTGTAGAAGTGGTGAGATTTGAACGTCAAAGACAGAACCTTCGTGTGCCTGGAAGATATAATGCGTCTTGAGTTTGGCAGTGTCTTGCTTCTCGTTCCTAAACGGGGTCGACCAGATAATGACATCTCCGAACGCGGTGCCTGAAGCAACGAGGCAGACCGTGGCACTCAGCCATGAAATATGTGCACAATATAAAATGCAATTCGACCCTGGTACTACAATCTCGATTGAGACACTGGAACTCTGGCCGTCTGATCGAGATATGTCGAGGCTACACTTGATGAGTGCATTGTGGGCAGTGACCAGTGCTACCATCGTGGCTGAGTCATCCTCTGATTGTGGCGAAAATGCAGCATTGAAGATCCAGTCGCCAACATCTCGTTGCGCCAGGATTACGAAAGTCACCACAGCTCCATCATGGTTGCCGGAGAGTCTGACGAAAGCTACGTGGCTGCCACCACAGACAAGGATCTCTTTGGTCGCTTCGTTGATGAGGATTCTGTGGATGGCCTGCGAGCGGAATATCTGGATAATTTCTAATCGGATCTTTCGCGATGTGCTGTATGCAACAAGATGCGTGCCTTCGCCCGCGAGAAGTAGGTCATCGGAGTAGAATTGTAGAGAAGTGACGGGCACTTTGTGTTGCTCATGGGCCAGCCGATATAGCCCATTGCAAGCGGACATGGAAGGAGTGATTCCAGAGTTGAGTACAAGGCAATTCCGGCGTGGTAGTTTCAAGACACGTTGCCCATATAGAGGTTGTTAATAGACACCGATATCAACTTGTTGTTAATGTATACAGCGAAGGCTCACGGTGAGTGGCCTTAGAAAAAAGGCGGGCTTGCTGATGGGCTTCACGGAATCAAACGAAAACGATCACGACAACATCGATCCAACCTCGCCACAAGTGTCTCTACCGATGGCACATGCAAATTTGTCAGCTGACCTTTATAGGAGAAGTGAGTGTCCGAGATGAAGTATTCATGCTGCCATGGAGGAAATGAGTATGAGTAGTGATCCAGTTATAGCGCCACTGCTCTACATACGCGCCATAGATGTACGTACGTGCAAGTCTTGGAAGTGCTTCAAGCTTCGCGCGTCCAAAGTCGCGTTCATTGCGGGCAAGGCACGAGCTTCTCTGGTTAACTTCACGAGCCGACAATCAAAGCTCGCCCACTACTGCCACACTTGCAACAACAGCACCTACATCTTTGTCGCACGCCACATCCTTTATCACCTTACACCTCCGAAGACCTCCAGCATACGCTCGACAATATCATACATATCGGCACCAAGATCTGAAGCAGGCGCAAGCGGCGCAAACTGTCCACCATGTAAGTCCACCACGAGCCCTTCAGCCCACTCACCGTCGCGCGCAGTGTCAGTGGCACAGGTGACAGCATGCGCCATCATCGATATGGCAGTCAGGCTCTCACTAGGAACATCGATATGGCAGTCAGGCTCTCACTAGGAACACCGATCTGACAAATTCACCAGGGAGTCCTTCGACAACATCTACCTCAACCTCTCAAAGGAGCCCGGAAAGTGCAGACTCGCGGAATCTGGCCTGGGTTGGAAGCCTACGGGCGGCCAGACCTTCACTCTCGACAAGGCGGAGCTCATCAGCGCACAATGGAGCAGGGCGGCAAAGGCACATGAATTGAAGATCTACGCGCGCCATGCGGGTGTTGTGCAGCTAGACGGTTTCAAGCAAGAGGTGAGCGCTGGATTACACATGTCTTATTTTGGAGGCGCGCCGACGTACTGACACGATACAACCAGGACTTCGAGACAATCGCAAAGTGCTTCAAGGTCTGGTACGGAATCGACTTTGTCCACAAGGAGCATGCGCTTCGCGGCTGGAACTGGGGAAAGCATGAGTTGACTAGGAACGAACTTGTGTTCAACGTCCGCAACCAGCCGGCCTTCGAAATCCCCTTCACCGAGATCACAAACACAAACCTGGCGGGAAAGAACGAGGTAGCAGTCGAGTTCTCGCTACCTGACGATGGCATGAGCACTGGCACAGAAGGCCTGGGAGGCGCAAGAGCAAAGGGAAAGAAAAGCGGAGCCTCAAGCGATCAATTGACGGAGATGCGCTTCTACATTCCTGGAACAGAGAAGAAGACCAAGAAGGGCGGAGATGACGAGGAGGCAAATGGTGAAGAAGACGTCGGAGCCGCAAGTTTGTTCTACGAGCAGCTTATGGAGAAGGCCGACATTGGCGAGGTCGCAGGCGAGACCTTTGCCTCTTTCCTGGAAATCCTGCATCTCACTCCTCGTGGACGTTTCGATGTCGACATGTACGAGAAGTCCTTCCGTCTTCGCGGCAAGACCTACGACTACAAGATCAGCTACGAAAACGCGAAGCGCTTCTTCTTCCTTCAGAAACCCGACGATATGCACTCCATGCTCTGTATCGGCTTGGACCCTCCTCTCCGTCAAGGCCAGACTCGCTACCCGTTCCTTGTCATGCAATTTAAGAAAGACGAGGAGACCAGCATCGAACTGAACATGACCGACGAGGATCTGAAGAGGTACGACGGCAAGCTACAATCCACCTACGAAGCACCTGTCGGCAGCGTCATTGCAAAGATCTTCCACGGTCTGACCGGCAAGCGTCTCATCCAACCATCCAAGGAATTCTCCTCACACCACCAGCAACAGGGCGTCAAGTGCAGCATCAAGGCCTCAGAAGGCCACCTCTACTGCCTGGATCGCGCTTTCCTGTTCGTACCCAAACCCGCAACTTACATCTCCTTCGAGAACGTCGCCGTCGTTACCATGTCACGAGTGGGTGGGGCTGTTAGTGCCAGCCGTACCTTTGACATTACTGTCACACTCAAGAATGGTCAAGGCGAGCATCAATTCTCCAACATCAACCGTGAAGAGCAATCGCCACTTGAGAACTTCCTCAACATCAAGGGCATCAAGACCAAGAACGAGATGGACGGCGACAGTGGCATGTTGGCCGCTGCGCTCACGGCCGACCCCGACCTCGCTAGCAGCGATGACGAGGTTGTGGCTGCTGACCGTGGCAGCGCTGACGAGGACAGCGAGTCCGCCGACGAGGACTTCAAGACCGACAGCGAGAGTGATGTTGCCGAGGAGTACGACGAAAATGCTGGATCAAGTGGTAGCGAGGACAGTGATGCCGAAATGGATGATGCAGATGACGCGGGCGGTGCAAGCGACACCGAGGCCATGGTTGAGAGGCCTAAGAAGAAGACCAAGACTGGTTGAGCCCATTTTATCTTGAGTCTCCGGTTTAGCACACTGCTCAGATGTACTGTTTTGGAGAGCGGGTACGGCGTTCATCGGAGCTGCCACCCTCACGTGGGAAAACGTGCAGGGTCTGGCGGCAATTTGGAATTGGAAGTGCACATAGCTGCGATAGCTTTATGAATGTGAGCATGACACATCGTGAAAAATCTGTTGGCTGCTCTCGCGTCTTGAACCCTTTGTTGCATTGAAGTAACACTTGCGTTGAATTCATATCGTCTATGTCAATTATCATATATACTTAACCCTAAACATGTTGCCACCCCTCCACTAACAACACACGCTCTACCACCACTTCTCACAAAGCACCCTCCCCTTCTCCATCCCCTCCTGCCTCCCAAGAAACTCCACAACCTCATCCGTCATCCTCTGCGGCCCACAAACATAACACACCGTCCCCTCCCTCCCCCTAGAACCCTCGCCCCTCCTCCACCCATCCAACGCGCCCACCAAATCCCCCTCCCCAATCCTCCTCGCCCACGTCCGATTCGGCAACTTCCCATGCTCAATCTTCTCCCCGCCCCCATACCCCGTCGGCCCCGTCAGAAACAGCGACAGCGTAACGTCCAAAGGCTCCGCCGCCGCGCTGACGAGATCCATCAGCCGCGGCAAGAACAAGATTGACTGCGGGTCGGGCTCAGACTCGGACGTTTTGGTGCCGTAGAGGAAGTGGATCTCCTCCGGGCGCTGGGAGGGTTGGAGTTGGATTAAGTGGCTGAGGATGGAGATTAGAGGGTTGATGCCGACGCCGCCGGCTATTAGGACGAGGCGGGTGATGTTCCTGGTGGGGATTGGGAGGACTGGGGGTGGGTAGGTGAAGGAGCCGCCTACGCGGACGGCCAGAGATGTGTTGAGAATGGAATCGATGGGACTGTGGAAGTACTTGGCGGGAGGGTTCGAGGAGTTCTGTACGGCGAGTTCCAGGTAGCCGGGTCCATCACTCTTGGGGGTGGCGGCGGAGGGGGGCGAGGTTATGGTGAAGCCGCCTGCTTTGGGGATGGTGGGGATGAACGTGTCGAGCCATTGGCCGGGAAGGAACTATATTGCAATTAGATGCTGAGGATGGCTATTGTGAATGAATGCGGATGAACGAACTTTGATGGTATGGTTTGCATCGGTGGGCGAGAGACGCAGGACACGTGTTGTAGCGTTGATTTCGCGGATTTGAGTTATGGTCACTGGTTCGATCTGGTGCTGGCGAGGCTCGGATGCTGTACGATCCTCGTGGGGAATGGAGTTGTGGACTATCGTGGCCATGGTTCGACTGATGTTGGTCCTCGCAAGATGAGGTGAAAGCATGCGAGAGGAAATGGTAGAGAAACGCTGCATGTGTGCGAGCATGACCTTGTATCTATGAGATCATTGTAATCTAAGAGGAACTGTGAAATGTCTTCAGCCTGTCATAAACAACCGTTGGTTTGTATTGAGGTGGCACAAAGAGATAAACGTCGGCGCAGAGGCACATCGATTCCGTGGGATGACGTCTTGACGTTTTTCGAAGCGGCATCGAAGGGTTCATGTTAGGGTACAATCAATTCAGGTTCAGACAAATATGGTTATATCTACATGTGACAATGTCTGAACTTTTGTTGTCTAATCCCAAGTCAGGTACATCAAGTTCGAGTATAGGGAATATATGATTTTGTTAAATATTAACGATACAAGATTGCGTTCTTTTAATGTGTTACTATGGTATTTGGCATATATTCGAACTCAACGTTCATTCGTTTGAAACGACAAGATTCAACATTGGAACGGAGTGTTGCGTGGTATATTCGTGATGAAGGACGTAAAATGTTTATAATAAAATGTTTATGCATTGTAGAGATGCTGCATGTATCATCGTAACAGATCTGTGTACATTTCTCAATTCTTCTAGCTGGAACCCGACAACTGCTTCACACCAAAGTTGGTACCCAGGTTCTGGGTTGAGGCGGAGTTCGGGTATGCCAGGTGCTGTGCGTTAATGCCAAAGCCATGTGTGGTATCACAGACACCGTCTCCCTGTGATGGAGTTAGATGCACAGTTCATAATGATACGATAATGTTGGAAACTTACGTAGTTGCAAACGTCGAGAGTCTTGGAGACCCAGTTCTCGGGGATGCGACCAAGAGTGTATGAGAGGCCGTTGACGTTCTTGGTGGTGGTACCGCCGTTGGTATCAACGTTGCAAGCAAGACCGGCACGGTGTTCAGGGTTGCCGATGAGGAAGACACCCTTGACGGCGTCGAAGCTCGCGCCGGTCAACTTAGGGAGAGCGTTTGTGGTAGCAGCGGCACCCTGAGAGTAGCCCTCGAGGAAGAAGCACTCATTGGGGTTGGTCTGCAGGGTGGACTGGACCTTGCGGACAATGTCGGCAGTTCCTGCGGCAGAGTTCTGCGAGGCGTCGGCAGCGTAGACGGTGTTGTAAACCTTGCCACCAGACAATTGACGCTGAATGTTGGAGTTCATGGTGCGGAAACCAGCAGAAGGGCCTTGGGCTTCACCGGTACCGCGAGTGTTGATGATGGTGTAGCTCGAGCAGGCGTTCGCCCTCTCGATCACACCGGCCTGGGCGGTAGCGGCAGCCGCAAGGGCGAGGATGATGTTCTGAAGCTGCATGATGAATGAAAAGTGTTACGATAGCGAACGTTGTATGAGTTTGATTGAATGGCAATGAAGTTGTGGTTTGATTCATTCATCTTGAGCAACGGACATCCAAACATTTATACCTTCTCGTTTCCTGTCAGTTAGCAGAGGCAAAGGCAATTAGCCACTTGCCGGGATCCCCTTAGTGATCCAACAAGGTGACGCCTTGTAAGCTTTGACTGTCTGTGTTTCATGATCGACGTCGACATACCCGGATGCACGATGGATTCTCAGTCCGTCAAACCTTGCATGACGCTAAGGCTTTACAGAAGCATTCTTCAAGTATCCCGGGTGTTGACATCCAGTTAGCTTTTGTGTGTTTCTCCGGAGTTTCCATCCCACGTGGTCTGACTTGGTTGACAGGAGTGGTTGTATGCCCACGACTCTTACTGTTCATGGACAGATATGCGTTCCTGCATGATGGCTGCTTATCACGATGGACTCAGGGGAACAGTTTGCTGCAGGCGACACTGAACTCGGGCATTGGACAAGTGTGCTAGTCAGAGCTGTGCACTATATGATCTAGCGTTATCGGGAGCCAGCAGAAGAAGCAGGGCAGAATCCAGTAACCTTGCCAATCCCTAAGGTCCAGAAGGATCTGAAGGACCTGACTAATGCGCCATCAGCGGGAACGGATGATCTTCGCACACTAGTCACCTGTGGTCACTGCGAAGTAGAGGCTCGCGGTCTAAGTTCAAACTCTGTATTGGTCCCTCAGTGGCAGGGGAAGCGGTTCGGACTTTGAAGCCAGACCGCGAGAGAGGATACAAACTCACACGACCCGGCAAAAACAGTCGATCCTCCACGAAAAGGAACGAAGCCCCGATCACGGCTGTCTAGCCCTATCTGTCTTCCGTCTCCCCCAAACCAATAGTTCTCTTCAACACAACCACTCTGCCTCGGCAAACCCTAAGCGTGCTCTGCATCTAATGCTTATATCGCTGCAAGCAGCATGTTTCTCGGTCGTTGCTCAGGCCTCCCGTGACCACATGGACTCTTGCGCACTCCACATCCACACTTCCGACGTGTCACCGTCGGACGAGGTGCCCTATCTGGCACGTGTGAACGTCACTCTGAGAAATGACTGCCGTTTGTCTGCAGGGTATGCTTTGAACACCCTACGACTCCATTGACAAATTCCATTCTGGGTGGATGCTGAGGACTGCCACTTCCAACGCCACGTACCAATACATTCTGCTCCAGCATGATTTGGGAACGCCTCGGAGCCCTTGCCGGTAGATGGGAGTAAGACATCCATCAAACCGAGACGGGAGGAACACGCCTCCAATCATGCGATCCAACAAAGTCGATGTAGAGTCCCTCAACACAGCCTGGCGATATCACCGTGTGACGGACAAGTATCGATATCATATTGCAGGCATGAACTACTGTACTGCACGGGTACAGACAGACGTTGACAGATGAATATCCCGCAAACGGCCCCCTGAGGTCGAAACACCTAGTAACGCCTCTCGGCTTCCGGTCCACAGCCGTCACATCATATGTTCACGCGCAACAGCAAAAGGCTGGCCGATCTCGCTTGCATTTACCAACAATTCAGCATAGGGCTCATCATTGCATCTAACTTTTCTAGAGAAGTAGCTTTCCTCAAAGGTGGCGTCACCTCCCTACTTACAAACTTTCAAAGGTACCAGAGTTTGTGCTAATCACAGGTGAGAGCCGCACCTAAATATTTGCAAAGTATATAACCGAGTCTATAAGTTCTCATACGCAACCTTGCCGACTTCCGTGTATCTCTCCATCCAGCCGATTACTTGTTCGGTTCCTCATGTACTGTTGTATTTGAGCCTCGCAGAAAGACCTCTCACGATTGGATAGTAGCTCGGTCCTCTATATCCCTCAAATCGAAGTTCATGGTAGCATTCAGTACTTCCTAGGTACCTTTGAGTTGTATAGCTGTTATCCCTGCAACGTGAACACAATACTAATAGGCGAAAGGCTCCGGCACGACAGGCGAATCTTGAGGAACTACCAGCTGCGCCCGATACCAATAGCTAGACTTCCATGCCCGACAGTATCACACTGAAAAAGCCATCGTGTATCACCCTCTCCAGCGAGATGGCTGGACAAAAGTCCCACCGACAAGGCGTGATGCGAGAACGACAGCTGATTGGGCGAGATCGCAATCGCGAATGTGGGGCGATGTAATCTACAATGCTGCGGCTTACAATCACGACAGGCAACAACAACATCCCTTGATACTTATCAACAAAACCGTGCAGTTTCTACATCTGGACCATACCGAACATCGCCGTCCCGCCCCTTGAACACCGCAAACACAACAGATTTAGCCGGGCTTTTCTCAGACTTGTAAAGATTTACGTCTCGTGATTATCTCCGTTTAGGACAAGCACCATGGCAGGACCACTAGCAACGGTCGGCATCCTGTCGATAGGCAGCATGGGCGCAGGCGTAGCTCGTCTACTAGCAGCACACAACTACCGCGTCATCACGAACGCCTCAGGTCGAAGGTGAGACTTGTCAAAACTTCCACATGCCGTAGGAGAAGCCTTGACTCATATGTATCAACCACAGCGAAGCAACGCAAAAGCGCGCGAGAGATAGCAATGTCGAATTGATCACTACAGATCTACAACTATGCAACCAAGCCGACTACATTCTCTCCATCGCCCCGCAGCGTGACACGAAAGCCATCGCAGACCGTGTCATCGCAGCTGCTACAAGTTCTGAATTCAACAAGCGCAGCAACCCTCTTTACTTCCTGGATCTGAATGCCGTGAGTCCTCGCACAGCGCGAGAAGCATACGAGCACTTCGCCTCCTCCGCTCCAAACGTGAAAGTAATTGACGGCGGCATCGTGGGCGGTCCCCCCAAGCTCAAAGGCGATGGTTCCTGGTACTGCCCTGGATTCGTAGTTTCTGGTCCTGTGCGACTCCACGAAGCTCTCCCCAATGGGGAACGCCTCGCCAAAACTTTAAATCTGCGCCATATCAACGACACTATTGGCTCTGCGTCAGGACTGAAAATGTGCTACGCCGCCATCCACAAAGGTTTCACGGCTCTTGCAACGCAGTCGTTGACTACGGCGCATAACCTTGGGATTATGTCGGAGCTTCAAGAGTGTTTGGAAGATTCGCCTATGCTGGGCCCGTATCTCAACCAGATGATACCGGTCATGCCGCCAAAAGCATACCGGTGGGTGCAGGAGATGGATGAGATAGCTCAGACGTTCGAGGACGACGGGATGTTCTCGCCTGAAGAGAGCATTCTTCGGCCGATTGGCAGAGAATACGAGTTCATCGCGAACCATACTGAGCTGGGCAAGGAGCAGACGGATGATAGGCAGCGTGGCAAGACCGCGGAAGATGTTGCAGCATTACTGAGCGAAGGGCTTCAGAAGCGTAAACTCAAGGCGGAGTAATGGCTTGTGACTTTTGCACTGCAGGCAAAAGAGTGCCGCGATGAACCCAGCCTTCAGCACCAAGAATTCCGCCGTCTTCGGCGCGTGGATCCATAGACCACTTGCGGATGGGAGTAATGTCGAACGTAGACTGGTAGCCAGCTGTGTACATTTCCATGCCCGCCCAAGCGATCATTAAAGCGTTGTCTGTGCACAAACTTGGTGGTGGGAAGATTGCTTTAATGTGGGCGTAGCCGCGAGCGTCGAGCATTGCTCGCAGGAGATGACGAAGATAGCGATTTGATGCAACGCCACCGGATATGACTACTGTATCGATGTCCTTGGCAGCTTCGGTTTGGATTACCTTAGCTTTGCGGCCGACGGTATCCTCGAGTCGAATTAATATACGGGACGCCAGATGCTCGAATGATACACGTAGGACCTCGCGGGCCATATCGCGACGCTCCTCAATCGAGATTGACTCAGCATCACGCAGCTCAGCTGTGGCTGTGCCATCTGCGGTGATTTTCTGCCTCATGAATCGCTGAACGGATGTCAAGAGGCCAGCGAACGAGAAAGCCATTCTTCTAGACGACTTTTCGCCACTTTTGCTATCCGCGAGAGGCACACCGATCGACCAGCCCCATTTCGTTGCACGCCTGGTTAGCTCCTCGCCCCGGTTGACAGGAGCCGTGTAGTTGTAGTCAGATGCGCCATTCGGAAAGGCGAAGTCTTCGAGTGCTTTGCCATAGGGTGGCTTCATCAAATCGGATGGCAATAATGCTCGGGCCGCCTTGTCCAAGCAATCGCCAATCGCAATGTCGCCAGTAGATGCGAGTATTTGATGATCCGTCAGTCCGGCAGAGTTGACTAGCATGGTATGGCCACCACTTGCCAACACGCTCAAGTAAGGGAAAGCTGGTTGCAAGCTTGCCGGTTCCCATGGTCCTTGGTACAGGTCGGGCAGGCTTTCGAGTGTAGAACACAGCCTCGGTGTCAGAGAATGTGCCTGCATGTGATGCACGCCAACAAGAGGTACCCCCCATGCCAGGGCCATTCCCTTCGCAAGCTCTAGGCCAACAGTAAGATTACTGCGCATGCCAGGACCTCGAGTCACTGATACAAATGTCGGTTTTGCTCCGGCATTTTGTGCAAGCGCATCTTTAACCAGGCCACCAAGGCTGGTTTGATGAGAGTGGAGAGCCACCAGAGGGTGGATGCCATTGTAAGCTGCACTATTGGCAGTGATTCTCTCGTGATACGCTACATGCGTACGTAGTTGGTGAGGGTTTCCTGTGGAAGAGTTGTCCTTCTGTATTTCCAGGAATGCCACCGAAGTATCGTCACAAGATGTCTCGATGGCGAGGGTCGATAGGCCTGGACGCCAACCTGCAGCATGCACGCGCCGGATGCGCGAGGCACACCCGCTCAATGCACGTGTTGCTGGCCATCTTACTCGTTGGCCCTTAAGCATGCCCTTTGATTATTTTTGATTTGTTCTATTTTGTTATAACTACTTTACTTTTCTCCACTCCCCTTACTGTAACCTGAAAGTCCGAGGCCAAGCGCAAACCGGCGCGCTCTGACCATCGGCGTGGAGCAAACGTGGGCAGTGACGTCTTGTTGAATGTGGTCTTTGTTGATGACCTTCGCACATTGTCGAGTCCTGTGATTCGACGACCTACGACACCTGTCTTCACTACACATCCTCCTCCACGAGACCGAATGTATATCACCCCTTGCTGGCCTCGGACAGGCTACAAGCGCAACACTCAACATGGCCGATGAGAAGAAAGCAACCGACGGCCCCTCCGTGGCCGACTCAGACGCCTGGGACTACCACACCCTCCCCGACTGGGACGACGATTTCTACAACGAAGACGATATACTAGCCTTTGCTTCCGCCCTATCAGCCCCCGAGACCTCAACATCGCCCTCGGAAGAGGACCTGCTCAACTCTAAGCGGCAGAATGCCGAGTTCTTTACCGCACTCAACGATTGGAAACCAGTACATCAGCGGGTACGAGAGGAGGGCACAAAAAGCGCTGGAGGCCACGTCGGGAGATCGAAGAAGAACAAGAAGCAGAAGAAGTCGCAGCGCGGAAGAGACGAGACTCGCGAAGGCTGGACCTACTCGCTTGTCAAGTATCCGCTCTTGCTCTTCGTGTTCGGCTGGCTGTTTGCGCTCTTCGTCATCTACCTTATAACACGACTATACATATACGTCTACGAGCAATACGTAACATGGCGAGGCAAGAGGGAGAAGCTGCGACAGAACCTGCGGGTACAAACAAATTATGAAGACTGGGTGAAGGCAGCCAAGGATTTGGACCGTCATCTTGGCAGTGACAAGTGGAAGGAGGACGAAGAGTCTTCTTACTACCAGCCTCGCACGATCAAGAGAGTACTGCTTGAGATGCGCAAGCTGCGCCACCAAGCAGAGCAAGAGGAGCACAAAAATGGCACCCAACCAGGTCTCCGCGCGATCGACAGCCTACGAGGTCTTGCGGAGGCATGCGTGAAGAACAACTTCTCAGGGTATGAGGATCCTCATCTGTACTCGGAGACGTACTATGGAACGAAGGACCTCATCCAGGCATATGTGGACGAGGTGTCAAGGACTTTGAAGTTCATGTTCGAGAGCTCTCAGCTCTCTCAAAAAGAGAAGCGCAGTCTGTCCAAGCAACTTGGTACCAACCTTGGTCGAACTGCCCTGTGTCTCAGTGGAGGCGCTACCTTCGCCTACTACCACTTCGGCATTGCAAAGGCACTGCTGGATGCCGACATCCTCCCTGACATCATCACTGGAACTTCTGGCGGAGCGTTAGTCGCTGCACTTCTTGCAACACGCACGAACGAGGAGTTGAAAAAGCTACTAATACCGGCACTTGCGCACAAGATCACTGCCTGTCATGATCCGATATCTGTCTGGTTCCCTCGTTGGTGGCGTACTGGTGCTCGCTTCGAGACTGTCGACTGGGCTAAGCGCTGCTCGTGGTTCTGCTATGGCAGCTTGACCTTCCTTGAGGCTTACCAACGTACTGGGCGTATCCTCAATGTCAGCTGTGTCCCGTCAGACCCGCATTCCCCCAGTATCCTTGCAAACTACCTCACAGCACCGGACTGCGTCATCTGGTCGGCGGTCCTTGCATCGGCTGCCGTGCCTGGTATTCTCAACCCGGTGGTTCTCATGCGCAAAACGTCGGCTGGCACCCTTGAGCCATACTCCTTCGGCCACAAGTGGAAGGACGGCTCTTTGCGAACTGACATTCCGCTGAAGAGTCTCAACCTACACTTCAACGTCAACTACAGTATTGTCAGTCAAGTCAACCCACACATCAACACATTCTTCTTCTCGTCTCGAGGTAGCGTTGGACGGCCGGTGACCCACCGACGAGGTCGCGGATGGCGTGGCGGCTTCGTGGGCAGCGCTCTCGAAATGTACTTGAAGCAGGATCTTACCAAATGGCTCAAATTCCTGCGCCATCTCGAACTCCTGCCTCGACCTATGGGACAAGACTGGAGTCAGCTCTGGCTTCAGCGCTTCAGCGGCACTGTCACGATCTGGCCGCGATCCATCCTCAGCGACTTCTATTACATCCTCACAGACCCGGACGAGAAACGACTTGCCCGCATGCTACACGTCGGCCAACTCGCCGCCTGGCCAAAACTCAAATTCATCAGCAACCGCATGGCCATCGAAAAAGTCATCCAACAGGCTCGTGAAGCAACAAGGCCGGCAGAGCAGCCTTTACCGACACCCATGCCGACTGATAACAATGATAACCCGATGCGCAACGTGCTCTCAACAGAAGACCTCAAATCGCTCCTCGCGCAGGCTAGAAGCTCCGGAGGACGGGTCGAGGTCCCACAGAAGAAGGGTACTCCTACACTCGAGATCCCGCAGCCGCAACTCGATTCAGACTCTCGTTCAGGAAGCCCATCATTCAGCAAACGTCTCGGCGGCTGGTTCTCTCGCTCGCCTTCACGCCATCGCAGCGATCCAAAGATTTCATCGCTAAGTAGTCCGCAGCTTCACCACCACCGCCGCAGCTCTGTGATGGAGGAGCTCAAGCGTCAAAGCGGTGTGTTCTTCGACGATCCGGATATCGAAGAGAGTCCGGAAGAGCTTGACAGTGCCACCGACGGCGAAGAACACGAGAGCAGTGGTGACGTAGCGCCTTTGGAGAACGGCAAAGTGAGAAGGAGGGTCGATCGCACGTTTGATGGGGCTGGTGATGCTTCTGATGGGGCTAGTGCGAGTGGGGAGGATGTCGTAAAGCGGTTGGGACTTGATGATGATCAGCCTACGCGAGGTAGAGCGGGCAGTTTGCTTTGATAGTGGTTTGCGCGTGTGTTTCTAAGGCATTGGAAGTTCTAGAGCGTTAAAGCGGCCGATCTGTTAAATCAATTATAGATGTACTCTTTGGACTCTTGAGAGCAACGCTCCAGAATTATACTATCGATTCCAAAAAGTTTCGCGTCCATATGTAAACTTCCGGTGAACAATCACGTGACATCTATCACCGTGCTGCCTGACTGCTGCCTGACTGCTGCCTATCTCAATTCTCGGCATTGTAAAATAGCACGTGCATTGGTCCAGACAGCCCCACCAACGACTCTTATTTGATCTGCTATAACACAATGTGAACACTAAATTCGGTGCTGCCTGCACGTCAGCGCGTATTCATCGTCAGCTTGTGGACCGCAGCTTTCGTGCCTGAACAGTCATATGCGGCTAACAGGCGTGCAGGCAGCATCCTTCGGGGCGCAGCTGCTGCTCGTGGCGCAGTCTCTCTCACTGCCTGCGGTGTCGCCGTGAGGCTCACCGTTCGGTGACATATATTTTGTTTGTCATGAGTCTTCACATACAACACATTTAAACCTTCTCTTCTTCACTTCACGTACTACTGACAGTATTATTGTACAATTACACCCTCTCAACTACCTCGGCGAAGAAGGCTTGTCTTCACGTGCATTCTTTTCCATGATATCAGCTCTATAACGCAGCCCTTGAGACAAGTATCAGCTTGTGCTTGAGAACTGCACCTACACATCACCCACAACCACAGCCAAGCAGGCTTTGACTCGCTCCTACACACCGCAAAGATGCCTGCCTATCTGTTCACTGGCCTTCTGCCACCAAGCGTGTTCAGCAACAACCCTGCCTTCACCATGGCGCTGCAGACCGCACCCTCTAGCGGTAGCCTTGCTGCCTTGGCAGCGGACCTCACAGGCGGCAAGAGCCTCGTTGACTTGACTTCAGCCATGGTCTTGACCAACATCCTCGGCAAACTGAAGTTCGGTAGCAGTCGCACATACACCGTCATCAAGGTCGTCGGACCTGTCCTCATCTTGGCTGGCGGTGCTTACGAATTCGCAAAACGCCTTACGTTCATTCCGGACTTCCTCGGTGCCGTGACAGCTCACATTGCAAGCTATGTTACAGCTTCCATCGTTATTCCCGCTGAAAGCGCTTTGAACCAAGACGTCTGTGACTGGATCGTGGCTCAGAGCTCGGGCAAGAGTTCCAAGTCTCTCACACTCACTCCTTCTTTTGGCCAAGACTGGGATGACTCGGACGACGAGGACGATGAAGATGGGCTGGCATCCCGGGCAAAAGCCCCTTTGGCTTACATGCCCAGCTTCGGCATGTCTAAGTTCAAGTTCAACGGTCATCGCATGACCTTGTTGCGCAAAGAAGCTACCCTCGTCGAGGATGCCGATGGGAAATTCCAGAAAGTCGAGGCCGGCGAGGCTGATCCAACTAAGAGGCAGAACATCACAATTTCTTGCTTTCCAACATTCCGTGGCACCGAGCCTATCAAGGAGTTCTTGGACCACGTTCGCGGCTACTCCACCCCAGTCCGTGAGAAACAGACCGAGGTGTTCCGTCCTGAAAACCACGGCGGAGACTCTCACCCAGCCTGGTATTGGGATGGTTGCTTCCGACCTGCTCGTGCAATCGAGGGCGTGGTAATGGAAAGTGCGGTGAAGGACAGCCTCATCGCAGATATTGAGTTCTATCTTAGTACCGAGTGCAGGAAGTTCTACGAGAACCGTGGAATTCCCTACCGAAGAGGATACTTGCTCTATGGGCCACCTGGCACCGGCAAGACCAGCTTTGCGACAAGTGTAGCATCGCACTTCAACATGCCGATCTATGTTTTGAATCTCTCTGGCCTGGACGACAAATCTCTGGCTGGCCTGTTCCGTAGCATGCCCCGAAGGTGTATTCTACTTCTCGAGGATGTTGACAGTGCTGGTCTTGACCGCGAGAATGACGAGCCTGACGATACCGCCGATGACAAAAGTACGGATGGCTTCATCGTATCGACCAAATTCAAGAAGAGAAAAGTCACACTCAGTGGACTCCTCAACGCTCTGGATGGCCCGGCGTCAGTTGACGGCAGGTTGCTCTGCATGACCAGCAATTCCCCCGACAACCTCGACGCTGCGCTTGTTCGACCCGGCCGGTGCGACCGCAAGATCCTCTTCGGCTACGTCTGCCCGGAAGTCAGCGCAAAACTCTTCGTCAACATCTACACCAAAACTTCCGACGAGCTCTGGAAGGACGAAAAGAACTCAGCCGCAGTTCACGACATCCCTGCAATGGCGGCGCAGTTCGCAACGAAGATCCCACTCAACGCCGCGATCACGCCAGCTGAGTGCCAGGCCTGGCTCCTGGCCAATCGTCTTGATCCCGTTACAGCTCTTGAAGGCGCATCGCAGTGGGCCAAGGAGATCATCGAGAACAAGCTGCGCGGCGCCAACGTGGCCAGCTTCACAAACGAGATCAAGAAGGGTATGCCTGCCCTCCGAAGGTTCGATACACCACCAACCTCGCCCGTGCCGTCCATTGCTTCTCTCAGAGGCGATTAAAGCATTTGTTTTCTTCTCGCGAGTCTGGATTGAAGGTTCAACCAGATCATTTTGCTTTAGCATTGCATTTGTTTTCGAGTTTTGCCTGCGTTTTAGCGATACCCATGAAAATTGTTGGCAGTTTGCCACATGGAATTTTGTATAGATCATTTGATTTGACGAACGTTATGATTCGCATACAACTTCTACTCCTCCCAAATCGACTTACAAACAAGACCGTGACGAAGTGTTCAATTCTCCTGTCACCGTTTCTCTCGCACCCATAACATACAACTCTGTGGTCATGTGCTGTCATTGCATTCGCTCCTATTCGATATGTCTTGTCCAGCCGATCGCTGAAATCCGGCACTAGCTGCGGGCTCTGAGTATATAAAGGATTTACGCAAGATCCAGACTCTCCTGTCCTCTACCTCTGCTTAGGTGAATGCGTCTGGCACGAACACTGCTGATTTGTAGGACTTATTAGTAGGGATTCATACTTGTACTACGAGTACTTTAGATCTCTTGCAAGCGACATTAGTCGCAGACCTCTCGGTTCGCCATGCCCAGGAGACAACACAGCACAACAAGCTGCACAACACAAACTCATCAACCTAACCTCTTCTCATAATAAACAAAATGCTCATTGACCTTATACCCCCCAAAAATCTCACCCCGCACATACCCATGCTTCTCATAAAACCTCATCGCCTGCCCCATCTTCTTACTCGTCTGCGCCCTCAACACCCACCACCCCTTCTCCCTCGCAACCCTTTCTAGCGCCTCCAAAATCACCTCCGCTACCACGACACCTCCATCACCATCCGTACCTCTCCCCCGCCGCTGAGGCACAACATACATTCTCTTCACTTCCGCCTGCCCCGGCAATCCTTGCTCAGCGAGAGGCCGCAGACCGCCGCAGCCTATAGGCTCGTCCCCGTCGTAGGCTACGAGGAAGACTGGGACGTTGGCGGCGGTGGCGGGGATGCCGAAGCCTGTGGGGCGGAGAGTGGCGATTTCGAGTTGTTGGGCGGCGCGGAGGGCGGTGGCGTCGGGGTGGGTGTAGGGAAGGGAAAGGATTGTTATTGGGGACATTGTGGATGTGGGGTCTTGTGGGATGATTTTGGGGTGAGATACAGCGTGGAAAGAGATTGCGCGAGACTTGTTTATGTAAATACGGATAATATCTCTATGGATGAGTCTTGGACTATGGGTTGCATCGAAGGCAACAGCCTTGTGGTCTTGCGTGCTTCGTATCGGAGAGTCACATCTTGCCTGTTCCGTACGATAGGGCGGCATGGCCAATTCTCTGCCAATCATTTTGACCAGGGTATGTTCAGTTCTGACAAGACACGGGACAAGCGGCGAGTGAGATCTTGTGAAGTCTTAAAGTGCGATCTTCCATAGGATATTTTAGCTGTTCTACACTACTTCGTTTGGAGGGTTTTGAAGAAGCTCGCAATTTGTACCTCATTACATAGCGCTAGGAGACATCAATTCAACTATTGGAAACCATCGCTTGGAAGGGAAAAAAGATGTTGGGGATATTTCTATTCTTACCTTTACATTCGTGTAATTACCGTTTCTGTCTATAGGGCCAAGGAGAAGCTTCGAGCGAGTTACAGGACCAAGAAAAATGCCTATCAGCACTCACCTTGCAAATGTAATCACATAACTCCAATGAACTCCAGCATCCAAGAACAGTAGAGGGATTAGGGGAAACTTACCTGCGCATAACTCACCTTGGTATCTCGACCTCACTCTGACGCCTCAAACAAGACACCGAAGCCAGGCGAGATGGACGTCGGACTCCTCGGCTCACCCTCCGTCGCCCTCGCATGCTCAGTCTGTGGTTGCCACAGGCTAGTGTACGAGAAGCGGGAGAACAAAGGCTCACTGGTCCTCACCTTAGCAAGCCTCTGCGGCGAAGCAAGAACATGGTCAACGGGAATCGTCTCCTCCGACTGAAGGGTCCACCAGTCATTGCGACGCAAGATGGCGCTGAGTTCGAAGATGCATTTGCGAGGCGAGTCAGAGATGTCAAAGTCAGTCAGGAAATTGAGACCGGAGTTCGCGAGGACGAAGCAAGCGTTTTGGAAGCTCTCAGAGTCGGTCTCGACGTTGTAGCACACGAGGTGCTCGGCGTGAGAACCGGCTGGCAGGCCGTACGGGTCGATCCAGACATCTGGCATGGGAGGAGCAAGCTCGGCGAACTCGACGTCATAGGCAGGCGGCGCGGAAGTGTCAGAGTTGCCTTCGCCGTCGGGCTGAGTCGGGGACAGGAGGTCGGCCAGACGATTCACCTTGTCGAGGTCAAGCAGGGTGGTCATGTGGCGGTAGCCGCTATAGATCGCGTCCAAGTCAGCGTCGGCATGGTCAGCACCACTGGGGGTCTGAGGAACAGTCGAAACGGGCGAGAAATTCGGGGAACCGCCTCTGTACAACACATGCGGAATGACGTGCTGCAGGTTGGCCCTCATGTTGTTCAGCGACGAGAAGTGCATCTGACGAATGTTCTGAGCCTGCTGCCAGGTGACACGAGCCTTGCGAGTGGAGTGCATGAGCGCCGAACACTCGGAATCGCTCTCCCACTCGGTACCGGAATCTTCATCGTCGGTCAAATCGAGCTCCTCGTTCGCGTCGTAGAACGAAGACGAGGAGTCAGAAACGGGGGTGTATCCAGCCGAAGAAGAAGGGGACAACGGTCCAGAGGGAGCAGACTGTGTCTGCGGAGGCAGAACGACGAAGTCGGTTCCTCCGCACGAGAAGGACGAGAAGGCCACGCTCAGGGACTTCGCAATCATCGTGCCGGCACGAGTGAAGGGCGTGGTGAACATGATGAGAGAGAGAATCGAGGTGGTGGTGGTGATGTTGTTGGGGCGTGACTCGGTTGCGGATCGCTGGGAAATGAGTGATCAGATGGAGCGCTGCTGCCTCTGGTCAATCAGTTCTGAGCAACCGCGGTGGAGTGACAAGAACCAGACGATACTCTGTGGACATTGGGTGTTGCATATATGGGATACGAAGACAATGAACTTGATGTGATGAATAGCATTGTGTGGTGTTTGACAAAGAACTTCTTTGTTGAGTCAGTGTGATAACTAACTATAGTACTCGGTACTGACTTGCCCTTTGTCTGTTTCTGTCGAACAATGCATCGTGACTTGAAGCACCACGCACAAGATGTCGTCATAAGGTTTTGATGCTGATGACCGAAGAATGAGAAGGAAATCGATTTTTGTAATACTCCAAAGACTGGTGAGTACGATTGATACTTGTAACTTTTTTATCCCAACGCTTCGAATGCTAAGATCTGAACAAAATGGTCGATCCTCTGGAAACCAATAAGCAAAACGCCATGCATTCCTGACCCTTCGCACTGATGTCGCATACAGCCACATCAGTAGTGACTCCGTAACCAAGAGCAGAGCTTGGGCTGACAAGAACTCGCCATTTCTTCTATGCCTGGCCTTTAGCCATGCTGCTCTTTTGAGCGCTCTTCTCGCCAACCCACTTCCACTCAGCCAGACCGCCGAGATCCCATTCCTCGCTGTCATCGCTGTCATAGTCGTCCTCCCAACCCTGGAAACACTTCAGAGTAGGAGAGAATTGCACATCGAGCTGATCTTTGATCAAGTCCGGATCAGGGAGAGGGCTACCGTTGGCAGCGGATGGGCCCTTGCTGTTGAGGACGTCAAAGCCGTCGTCGATCTCGGCGGTCTTCACCACGCCAAGCTTGACTCCCAGGCCCTTTGCGCTCTGGACTTTTGGTGTGGTGGGGGTCTTGAGCTGTGCCGGAGTGGATGTTTGCTTTCCAGCATTGAAGTCGGTACGATTGGTGTCCTGTTTAAGCTTGTGCGCGACAAAAGCAGCTGCAGAAGCCTCGTCCAAAGCGCTCATGGCCTCTCCGTAATAGTTCAGAATGGCCTTGACCTTCGCGCTGACCGACTGGCTCGGTGTCGTGGAGGTTTTCGGAGCAGCAGCGGTAAGGTTCGTAGAGAGTCCTTTTCCAGCATCAGAGTCAATACATTCGGTGCCTTGGGCAAGCTTCTGGGCAGGCTTGCTAGAAGATTTGGCCGCGCTTGCATAGCGGAGTGCGATAGCTTGGGCCTTCTCGCTGACCGATTGGTTCGGCGTGGTCGTCGTGGTCGTCGAAGCCGCAGCAGTAGCGGGCTTCGTAGAAGAGGACTTGGGAGTGTGCTCAAGGGCATAGATTGGAAGAGTTCTGGAGACAGAGCGACCAGTGGAACGACGACCAGCTTCAATCTCGGGGTTCGATCCGCCAGTGGGAGACAGTTCAACAACCACAGCGTTGTGATGCGGCTGCTCGACTTGATCGGCGATGTTAAAGCTTGAACGGGTAGTACTGGCAGGAACGCAGCGCTTCAGCTTGCGAGTCGGAAGGGTGGAAGGGCCCACCGTGACACAAGGCTGAGCAGGTCCCGGGCGAAGCAGCCTGGGTGGAATACCCTTCACAGCTTGCGGTCCAGAGCCCGATACTTGCTGAGATACAGTAGCCACGACTCTGCCTTCAGCTGCCAATTTCGCCCTTGCAGCGGCAAATCGGTCTCTATGAGCGACTTGTCCATCGAGAGCGCATTCCTCAGATCTCGGCTGCGCCCTCGCAGCAGCAGCAGCAGCAGCAATCTGTTCCTCACTGAAGAACCCTCCATCAACGAGTCGCCTGGTCGAAGCGGTGTGTGCGCCACCGCGAGCATTGAAGTCGTCCATCATGGGTAGGAATCCTTGGCGGTGAGCTCCTCCGGCCTTCTGCCCACCCGAGTTGAGTGAATGGTCAACCACAGGGCGGCGAGACGTACTGTGTGGAGTGTTGGGTACATTACCCTTGCCAGGAACGGCGGCGCTGGGGCTGTTGGGCCATCCACTCGAGTCAAGTGACGGGTCAATGGCGGCACGGCGAGGCGCGTCGGTCGGGGCATTGCTTGCATTGTCTTGGGCGAGAATGGCGCGAATGGACATGCGGTGCTGGGTAAACTTCTTGTCGCCCTCGGCCGCAGCAGAAGCTTGCTCCCGGTCCTTAGCAGCAAGGCGCGCGCGCAGAGTGTGTCTGCGAACCCTCTCATTTTCGGCCTCGGCGGAAGCGCGTTGAAGATCAGCCAGTGCCTCTTTCGCGATGGTTCTGGCTTTGGATCTGGTCATGTTGGGACCGGAGAACTCTTCTTGCTCAGAGAAGTCGAGCCAGGCGCCGGGCACGCGGTCGTGGATCACGTCGTCGTCGAATTTGATGAAGTTGGAAAGATCGGGGCCGAAGTCAACGTCGTGGGGCGCGAACTCGGAGGTAATGTTTTGGGGAGGCATGTTGGGCGCGTGGCGTGGTGTTGCCGTGTAGCGCGGTATTGCGTATTGTTGTATGGAGAGAAACCGTTGCGTGTGTGGGTGTATGGAAGAGGGAAAGAGGGGTGAGGCGATGGTGCGGTGTGATGTGGTGCGGTGCGGTGCGGTGAGAAGTGTCCTCAAACCGGATCAGAAGCGCTTTTTGTGTCCTTCCGAGCACGAGCAAAGAGCGAGCGAGCGAGAAAGAGAGAGCAGCAAACAAACCGCAAGTGAAGGTTCAAGTTGGTCGCCGAACTGCAAGTCACGTGCGCATCGGCTTCACTTCCACGGGGGTGCGCAGTCCAATTAGAAGCAAGCAGGAGTTGCGGAAACGAGCCCTCCCTTCAGGGTCCTGATATGAAGTGGAGGCACTGCAGCACAGTCAGTTTTTCGTCTGTGAGTTAGCTGCATTCAGGAGATCCAGCCATGTACTTTCAGGCCTTTGTAAGATTCTGCAGACATTGAAGCGCATGCACAGCGCAGACGGCCAATGCCAAAATAGCGAACATACACACCAAAAAAAGCCTTTGTCGCTGCACGAACCCAACACATGCACACAGTTGCGAGCAATAATCCGTACGTGTCAGCGCACTCACACACACTCACTCACTCACATAGCAAAAATAAAGAATCCATCACTTGAAATGCTTTACGCTTTCATTATCATTACGGGGTAGGTAGGTGGAATTCCGGCTAGTCATATGTTATTATTTCTCCCTTTCCAAAATGAAGAAGTGAGGAGAGTTGTGAAAACCAGCTCTGCTGCACATCGAGAGGGGCGCGTGTGCCTATGTACGTATGTCAACTGTATCTTGTGTCGTAAATGCTTGCGGGTGTTGAGAAGGGAAAAAGTAGGAAAGGGGTATGTCTCTTCTGCGGCGAATGGCTTCCGTTGCTGGATGGAGAGCGGGCAGGTGCTTCGAGTCTAGGAGATGAAAGTAGCCTCGGAGAAGAGGCGGCCTTCCTCTTCCTTGGTCTCGCCGTTGATGGTGACCTTAATGGTCATCTTGGGTGCGTACTGGGGATGATGTCAGTAACAGTGACAGACGGCTTTTCTCCGGCTCCAACATACCTGGTAAATGTACGGCTTGGTACCTGAAGCACCAGCAACGATGTTCTTCACAAACTTGGGCATCTCGCCCATGACATCGACACGGTCAGTCCTGGCGCCGAGGCTGCCAGACAGAACAGCAGATACAGGCTGGCCATCAGCAGTAGTGCCCTCCCATTTCCAGGTGACGGCCTTGGGCTCGGGCCATGCGTTGTCAGAGTCCGGTGCAGTCTCGTCGTGAGAGACGGGTGTCATGGGACCGGCGATAAGGATCTTGCCATCGATGGCGATGCCGCCAACAGGGACGGCGGTCTTGCCGTATGAAGGAGGGGTGGTGTATTCCATGTGGATGGCGGAGTAGGAGGGTGACTGGAAGTTGGCGAAGCTCCAGCGGGCGGCTAGGAAGAAAGTCCAAGTCAGTTCACAATATCACAGCATACACCTCCAATATGACAATGCGACTCACCAGCGAAATGTGGCTTCATGCCCTGCAGAGCGTGAATGAATTGTCCACGGCCCTTGAAGTCCACAGGTCCCTTCTGTGTCAAGAAAGATCCCTCAACCGAACACCTAGGCCAGAACAGGTGCTTCATCCTGCCCCAAGGGTTCTGAGGATCGGTGCCAAAGTTGCTAGTACCATTCTTCCCAGCCGCAAAACCAGGCGCAGCCTGTGTGAACGTGATATCGACGATACAGCTCTTGTTCACGCTGCTCTTGATGTGGTACGACTTGCCATCCTCGGAGATCTCCATGGAGCACTCCTTGGAGCGGAACTGGTGCTTGTCGTCGGAGAAGGTGAAGTTGTCGAGGTTGTCGGAGGCCCAGAGCTCGGTGGCATTGGTCTCGGGGTCGATGATCTTGGCGTTGAACTGGGCGGTGGTGCGGATGCCGAGGACGTTGCTGAAGATGATCTGGACGAGGCCGAGCTTGCCGTTGTCGGCGGTCATGTAGAAGGTCTTGGTCTCGACGTTGGTGGAGTCCATGACCTCCCAGCGGAGGTCATCCTTGGTGAGCTCGGTGTAGGGCACGCCCTGCTGTGTGACGGATTGGATGGCCTCGGGGCCGTACTCGCGCTCGGTGATGCCGACGCTGTGAAGGATAGTATGTTAGTGGAGTGCGCAATAGTGGGTAGTGAGGCTTGAATATGTTGTTGTTTGGAGGGGTCGGTCAGTCGGTGGGGGGTAACGCAGATAAGGTGATGGTCGACGATGTAAGGCCATGTCGCTGCGGCGGAGTGTGTACCAAGAGGAGAGGAGACATACGCGTTCTTTGCCCAGTTAAACATGATTGCGGATGTGATTGGAAGTAGATGTGGTGTATAGGCGGGATGTACTATGGCTTGCAGACAAGAAATCCGGCCGCCGCCTACAACATCGATTTACCCTTTCTAGAAGGAATGATCGGTGACGCACAGCAGCCGCCGACCGCCGCCAACCTTAAACTTTAAAGGGGGCTGTGCAAATTAAATCCAACAACCAAGGTTTCCCAAGCATACTCCAACAAGAGATAATGTAACTTAAATTGCGTGTCATGACATGTGATGTTTCGTTGATCATATGATCCTCAAAAAGATCTCCGATCATATGTGTCCGATATCTGTCCTTCTTCGATACAGCCTTGGAAAGCCGCAGAGAACATTAAAAGGAATGCCATTTTCGAATCATCATAATCATTCTAGTCGTCCATCCGTATACCATTATCGATACCTCCCAATCCCAAAAGCTCGCCTCGCAGTCCCGAGACCCCAGTAGCGCCTCGCTGAAATACTACATGTAATGATGAAACGTTCATCCCCATTAGCAACCTCAGCTCCCATCACCCGAATAACCACGCTCCAAGATGTAGAACAAACAAATCACGTGGTGTCCGTTGCAACCAACCTCAACCCTGACGCCTCATCCTCTCTGCCAGCTCCCTGAATCTGGCAAATCTAGCTTCGACAGCTTCCACTTCCCTTGCATCGTGCTGCTGCCTCATCAGCTCCAGTTGGTGCATGTTACGCGCCACGTTGGCCAGATGAGGTGGATCCTGAGCAAGAGGGACGTCGTCGCGGAGATCGAACATGGGGGCCGCTGCTGGTACGATGGCGTTGTCACGCGCGATTTGGAGGTAGTTTGGCATTGGAGGATCGTCGTTGACGAATGGGACGGCAAATCCATTGGGCATCGGACCCAGCTGGAACCGCCCCTGTTGCGGCTGCTGCTGCTGTTGCTGATGTTGCTGCTGTTGAGCGTTGTTGAGGGGTGCTGCTGCCGGCGCCATCATCGGCTGGGGAGGATTTGGTTGCATTTGTTGCTGCCCTCCGAAGAGGCCAGCCACCGCGGGGATCCCAGGGCCGGGCCAGACAATTGGGTCAGCGAAGAAAGGGTTGTATGCGTAGGCGTTCCCTTGAGGTTGCTGCAAGTACTGCTGCTGCAGAGGAGCGGGATGCCCATACAGTGGCCCACCATTCACCGCCGCAGGGCGCGCCGCAGGTGGTTGCTGTGCTTGGCCAACATTGAGGAGGTCTCTAACCAAACGAGCGTTCTCGTTTTCCTGTCTGTCCTGTTGTGCCTGAAGTCGTTGCTCCGCTAGACCCAAGCGCATTCTATGCGCATCCGCGTGCTGTCTCGCTCGGCGGAGACGGGCCGCAAGGTTATTAGCCGGCTCAGGTCTCCCGCCATCAGGACCGTTCGGACGTGGCCCCATAGGCTGGCGGCGCAAAGGTGCCGCCCTGCGCATTCGGTCCTGAAAGAAACCGATCATCTCTTCGTCGGCTTCGTCGTCATCGCGGCCATCAAAACCGCCAAGCACCATAGGCAGAGCAGCACGATGAAAGGCAGCGTGAGCTAGGCCGATAGCCCGTGCACCACCTCCCAGACCTTCTGGTCCTGCACGGCGAATCCTCTGCTCAGTCGCATTCTTCACTGCATCGGACACTTTGATCTCAAGATCTTCAGGCGCGACATCCGGATCGTTCGCGATCACCTGCGCTCTGGCTGTTTCTTCTGCGGCCTTGACCTCACGCTCGTGCCGCTCCTCGAGATTGTCGTAGAGTGGGCATTTGCCACCCGGACGAGGGTCGCCTTGTGGAGTCTGATCAAAGTGATCGTACCCCTTCAAAGTTTCAGAGCAGACATAGCATTGCAGGTTGCGGCAGCTTGGGCAGGTCATCTTGTTGCAGCCAAAGTCCTTGATGAACTGTTTCTTGCATCTATTGCAAGATCGGATCAGAGCCGCAGTCATTGCTTCTTCGATAGTGTGACGGCTGTTGGCTTTCTTTTCCTTGGCGAACTGCTCGCAGGAGATGGGGATGTGGGATGAGCTCTTACAACGGCGGCAACTGACTTTCTCGCACTCAGGATTGGCACAATGGAACTCGAAGTTCTCCTCGATGGGTGGCATGATCGCCTTGTAGTCACAGAACGGACATTCTTCCAGGTCGTCGAGGTTAGCTTCGCGAATGTCCTTTTCCTGCTGCAGATCAGCCAGCTTCTGCAAGAGCTGCTTATCAGAGATGAGATTTAGCTGAGCAGGCTCGAAGCCAGCACCACAGCCAGCAGTGCACAGAACACGACATCGAGAGTCGCCGATCTCAGACTTGATATAAGTCTCAATGCAAGAGAAGCAGGTGAAGTGAGGCTCATCTCCATGGCAGTGGACCTGACGGTTCATGGGCAGGTCGTCGAAGCACGCTTGGCATTCGGCCGTGCGACCATCCTTAATGGCACGTCGGAGGTTGTCTTCCTCTACTCGTTTCTTAATCCGCTCTTCTTCGTGCCTTTTGCAGTCTTCCTGTGCGCGTTTGCGCGCAGCGGCCAGTTCTTCGCTCAGTGGAGGCCAGCCAGAATTGGCGATGATAGTATCCGCATTTGCGGCAACGGATGGCCGCCCACGACGCGGGTTGACGTCAGTATCCCTGAGGCTCGCAAGACGAACGTATGACTTGAAGAGATACTTCTCCTCAGTGACGACCTCATTGATGGAAGCATGCGTGAATGTGGGAAACTCCGCCTTCAGAATCGAGCGAATAGATCCGGCAAGAAAGCGGGGCATGCCCACTCTATCGTCACCCTCCCATCGCTTGTATTCGTCGTCGTTACTATCGCGACGCTTTCGCTTTAGGTGTTGGGTGTCTTTCTTGCGCTTTGGATAGGGGGCATCTGTGATCAGTTTCTCGATGATGCGGTCCAGGCGAATGGCGGCTGAGAGATCGAAATCGGCGCCGTCGGCGACTTGGTCGTATAGAGTCAGGGTATGCTCAGGACAAACATCCGGGAACATCTCATAGACGCGAGCCAGACAGTCGTCTTTGGTGAGGATGTGCTGCTGATCTTCTTCGAGATCGCGAGCGATTTGCGCATCCAGCTCCTCCTGGTTGGCGCCAGGCTGTTGCTGTGGCTCCTCTTCCAGATAGCCAAAGTCATCGATGGCCAGCGGCACATCTCGAAGATCACCCATAGCAGGGAGATGATGGTCGTTGAATTGTCCAGGCACATGATAGTAATCATCAAAGATCTCAAGAGGATCGGGATCTTCAAGGAAGTCGCGCTGCTCTTCGGGGGCATTTTCTAGCTGTACATAGTCGTCGACGGCGGCGACAGGAACAGGTGCGGCCTCATCGTCAGAGTCAAGAGTGAGATCGATGACCTCTTGTTGAGGAGGCATGCTTTGGAGTTGAGCGAAGGTGGTGGGCGATGTTCTGAGCTCCAGTGGGGAAGACAAGGTAGATAAGCAGGGAAGGGAAGTCGATTGCTTGGTCTGTCTCACTAAGGGAGCGCAAGTCAGGCCACGCTGAGACTGCTAGAAAAGAATGTGAAGAGGTGGCGGCAAAAAAGCTCAGCTTCACAGATCGAGCCGGAGCCAGTTATAAGTGACTGCTTGGACTGGTTAGCACGTGGATGGTGAATTCGTATATCCTCACTGGCGGTACGAGGCCACGCGAGGGCAAGAGCGGTAGCAAATACCGGGAATACGGGAATCAGTTGGGAGAGAGTGACGTGTAGGCGGGGTGGGCAGACTGCGGAATGGTGTGCGTTTGCATGGATGAGGTGGGAGTGCGCAGGCTGGCCACATGCAAGCAGGTGGTCAAGGCCGTGAGCGTTTGAGGTTGTTCCTGACGCTTTTGCCGCTCAGTCGGGCCTGCGCGATGGTGAGGCGGACGGGCCGGCGAGGTGAGGAAACGGCATGTGCTTCTTGACGACGACGACGCAGAGATCACGAATCACGACGAGACGGCATGGCGCAGAGGAGGAGGAGGAGGAGGTGCAACGCCTTGCGGGAGCGTGAGGACGGCGGCGTGCGGTGGCCCGCGGCTCGGTTTGCGAGCTGTCACTCGTCTTGACTTCACCTGCGGTCCACGAGCTGTAGGTAAGGCATACAGCTCTGAGACCTGTTCACGAGGGTTAGGTTATGCTAGCGCGCGGGGGAACCCGCAGCCTTATTGATTTGAATTATTGATTTGAAAGTGGATCTAGACATCTGGCCATCTACCGTATCAGTCGCGCACGCCCTAGCAATGTCACCTCGGTCTCCGCCGGGGCCTAGTTATATCCGCCCATGTCTTCTCGAGTGAATCATCGCCACTAAATAAAAGGTACCGCCTGAGCGTATCCTCACACGTGTGAACTTACCGCAGATTCATTCTTAACCCAACCTACACCATCGGAATTGAAAATGGCCGACGCACTTCCCGACCGGAACTCCTCCGAGATCTTCTTGGTCGTTGCAACGCCAGAAGAGATCATCGCCCAACAGCATGCCAACAGCGAAGAATGGCGCGGAGCACTTACCCTGCCCGCCTACCTCCGTCGTGAGGAAGTGCTGGTGGATCAAACTCTGACGAGAGATGGCGGCCTCACTGCATGGTCACTGGTCTACCAACCCGCCGGGAGTGACGAGAAAGACAGACAAGTCCTGTGCGGCTGCGAGACGATCAAGAAGAGAGCTCTGGTCGCATCCGGCAACACTGTAGAGGCTGTTACGGCTCATGGCGTCTGCAGCGTGTTCTGCCCGCCCAAGTACAGAGGCAAAGGCTATGCTGGTCGGATGATGGCCGATCTGGGCGAGAAGCTGAAGACTTGGCAGTCTACTGGCCAGAACAACTTGTTCAGCGTACTGTATTCCGACATTGGCAAGGTAAGGCAATTAGTGGCATTTCATTTCTCCGGTTGGACCTTCGCTCATCGCCGTGTAGGAGTTCTACGCTGCGCGAGGATGGAAAGTCTTCCCATCTTCCCACATCTCTTTCAATGCTCGGGCTGAAGCACCCTCCGGTCTTCCCGATGTGAAGTTGCTGAAAGCAGATGATCTCGAATATCTGTGTGAAGCCGATGAACACTCTTTGCTCTCGCAGATCTCCAAGTCCGAGAAGCCCGCCGTAGCGCTTGTTCCAGATCTAGCCACGATCAGCTGGCACCATGCGCGTGAGGATTTCGTCGCGAAGGAACTCTTCAACCGCACTTCTGACGTCAAAGGCGCTATGGTCAGCACAGAGTCAGGTCTCCAAGCCTGGTGCATCTGGACATGTACGTGGTCGAGCCAGGACGATAAGCACGGCAACACACTGCACATTCTGCGTCTTGCTGTTGAGGAAGGTGACGGTGTCACGGCGTATGATTTCAGCCCTGCGACAGAAGAAGGCGTTGCTTCTATCCAGTCTTCGCCCGCTGTAGAAGCCGTCACAGCGCTTTTCGCTGCGGCACAGAGGCATGCAGCGGGGTGGAACATGCGTACAGTCCAGTTCTGGAACCCCAACAACGTCGCTTTGGCCGCTGCAAAGAAGCTTGACGAAAGCGTTGCGGTGCAGGCTAGAGAGAAGGACAGCATTTGCAGTCTGAGATGGTATGGTAAGGGCGACGGACAAGACATCCAGTGGGTCTGTAACGAGAAGTTTGCTTGGTGCTAGCGATCTCGCAAGAGGGTATTAGGTGGGTGAGATGCACGGTGTTCGCCATGGCTTGTGCAAAAATTGGTGGACAGCTCTTGGGATGTCTTCGATAAACATGATGAAGCATGGATACAATGATGAACCGCATAGCAGTGGTAGTTTGTTCAACACGAGATACTGATAAACAGTGAGCCGACTAAGTTCAAACCAATCGATCATAAAAGTGCAAGAAGTGAAATAGCCAATGGGTTGCCTCAAACTCACGCGCTCAAGTTCGCGGACTGGCCTCA
>Ga0265797_10002315_pt1 | contig 32192 bp, 23 predicted proteins | sample P2T30metagenome_FD_192433 | JGI IMG/M metagenome (GOLD analysis project Ga0265797, IMG submission 192433) | Plant litter microbial communities from East Loma Ridge, Irvine, California - P2 T30 | ecosystem: Environmental > Terrestrial > Plant litter > Unclassified | place: USA: California... | reverse complement strand
ACGTGGCATATTTTAGTGGCAACTTGGAGACCCGCGCGTACCAGGGGCCTGGTATATGTCTAACTGGAGACATCAAGAAAGGGTACAAGATCTACAATTCGTTGTTCTGTCAGTTCCGTTTGGGATTCTGATAGCAAGAAGATGGGTGTGGCTCACGAGAGTGTTCAACAGATGCAGGGAGACAGCAATCAGCCCCCATCGAAGCATTAGCAGTAGTCCGACGGGAGTCTCTGCTACTGCAGCAGCTATTGCCGTCATAATGAATTGCGCCAGATGATACCGAAGTTCTTTGCGGCGAAAGTATTTTCACGCGATTTTGATGACCAAAAACGCGTTGTACAGGATGATTCTTCTACGAAGACCTTTGGCGAGGACTTGATGTCGCGCAGGTCTTCTTAATGCGACACCCAAATCCTGCTCAATTTCTGACACCCGGAGAGAGCTGCCACAAAAGCCGTCCGGCATTAGTGTGACGTCATGGACTTCTGTAGCACTTGCACCCTAGCTCACAGCATGGGCCGCAGCCCTACCTAGGTAGCTCAATTTTAGCCAGGAGACAACCTTCTTTTTCCAACATTTACATTTTCCCCCATCATCCTTCGGAATACAGTGGCTCTGTACAAAGGTCGACTTCCGGTTCTACCCCGCAGCCACTTTTCTACGCCCAGAATTACCTCATTGCTGTGGAGTACACTGCGGAGAATCGCGTACATGCTCCGGATAAAGTGGTATGTAATCCACCAACAGCAGATCGAACATAGCGATCTCCGAAAAGATTGAATGGCTGCGACTAATCAGACTGCGTCCTTCAGCGGTGTCTGATGAAGCCGCATCTGAAAGCCGAAATTGATGCACTTATGGTCCTTTGCACGTGATGCAAGCGGAACACATACCACTTAGTAGGCCAAGAGTCTACACAGGTCGTGGACATGCCACGACAAACCATTGGAATAATTGATTAGCCTCGACTAGACTCCGCGTATGTCTTCAAGATGCTTAGCCGTCAACAGCATGATGTGCTTTTTGTGGTGAACATATCTACTGTATTCAGCATCTAATCAGATTTGTACAACGAACCGCTCCTGTCTATCGAAGCATGGAATATTCTGTAGTTATCGTTGGTGCGGGCCCCTCTGGCGCCACCACTGCATTGCTGCTGGCTCAACAAGGCGTGAAGTCACTTTCAATATCGAGACACAGCGGCACGGCAAATACCCCTCGAGCGCACATCTTCAACCAAAGAGCAATGGAAGTTTTGAGGGACGCGGGTATCGAGGAGAAATTGGGCACGATAGCAAGCACTGCAGAATGTATGTTCGCTGCGTTGGGAGTACCAGCTACCTGTATCCCAAATGTCGAGCATGTACTAATCGAGTGCAGGTATGCAGCATACCTCGTGGCTGAACACACTAGCTGGCGAAGAGTATGGTCGCGTTTGGGCTTGGGGTAACCGACCATCCCAAAAAGGCGACTATGAGCGAGCGAGTCCTTGCGCCATGTCGGATCTGCCTCAAAGCTACCTCGAGCCAGTTCTGATCGAAGAAGCCACGAGGCACGGTGCCGAGTTCCGATTTTACACTGAATTCGTGCGTTTTGAGAAGATAGCTGACGTAATCGTTACGACTATGCGAAACAGATCGACCGGAGAGGAGTACAACATAACATCCAGCTATCTAATCGGAGCAGATGGCGCCCGGAGCGCTGTGTTGCAGGCTCTCAAGATACCAGTACTTGGCCGCCAGCTCAACACTGCCTTCAACATCCATATCAAAGCCGACCTATCTAAGTACATTCAGCATCGACCAGGAAGCCTCAACTGGGTACTGAATCCCGTTGCGCCAGAGTGGTCGGCTGTGGGTAATTTTCGCATGGTCAGGCCTTGGACGGAGTGGGTGGTGTCGATGCACCCAGCGACGAAGGACAAGAACAGCTCTCAGCCAACCGAGGACGCCATTCTGAAGCGGCTGTACCAGATGATTGGCGACGACTCGATTGATATCGAAATATTGTCCTCGTTTTCTTGGACAATCAATGATCAAGTTGCTGAGAGTTGGCAAAGCGGCAGGGTGCTGTGTATCGGCGACGCGACACATAGGCATCCCCCTATAAACGGACTCGGCAGCAACACGTGCATATCAGACGCTTTCAACATCTCCTGGAAGTTGGCTTATGTTATCAAAGGCTTAGCTTCACCATCTCTCCTTGATACCCTTACGGTCGAGCGCAAGCCCGTAGGCGATAGTATCGTCCGCCGCGCGAACGATGGAATGGAGGCGCATCGAACGCTTTGGGCACTTATTGGCCTGGATAATTCGTCCAGGAAGAAGGCCACCGATCTGCTCAAGTCCGACTCGACAGAAGGAGAGAAGATGCGCGATCAGTTTCGAGAGGCACTGGAAGCTACCGAGGATGAAGTGCAAGCACTGGGCATCCAAATGAACCAGGTCTACCTGAACACATCTGCAGTGGTGATTGAAAGTGGGGATATTGCCCCGGAATTCAACCATATAAACGCTTTGAGAGAGATTAAGACCAGCACCTATCCCGGGTATCACCTTCCACATGTCTGGCTAGCAGCCAATGGGCAAGCAAAAAGACTCTCAAGTCTGGATCTCTGTGGACGAGGGTCTTTCACATTACTCACAGGCGTCGGCGGCGATGCTTGGCTACATGCAGCGAAGGAGGTTTCGGACATGAGTGGTGTATTCGTTCGCGCCTATAAGATCGGCTTTGGAGGCGACTACATGGACGCATACCGGGAGTGGTATCAAGTGAGAGGTGTCGGGGAGAGAGGGGTTGTGTTGGTAAGGCCTGACCACTTCGTTGGCTGGCGCTGCGTGGATTTAGTGGCGAACCCAACCGCGAAGCTTTCGGAAGTGTTGCAGCAGATTATGGGCAGGGCATAGTATAGACTTTGCTTGAATATCTTGTTACCAGTCCCAGATCTCACAAATGAATGTGACAATTCGATCACAGTGCAATCTCATGTGAGTGAGCACAATATAACCCTTGGAATTCGGCCTCAGTAGTCAAATACTGGAGTTGCCTGGACTGATGGCATAACTTAGCCTCCTTACTTATCTTCAAGGAGGATTTGTCTATTCATGACCGTAGTACTGCTGGCTGTAGGCTAGCGTCCCGATTACGGGTCATCAGCGCAATCGACCTGATGGTAGAGTTCATACCAGCTGCTGGCGGCATTTTCCTTCCGTCCACTAGAAGGAGCGACATAGCTATGTGTGTTGTGACCTGTGTCTGCCGCCAATCTCTTGATTACGAGTGCTAGGTCTGTATGGCATCTTGTTTGCACGCTTCCCCGCAACGTCACTACATCTTACGCCTGGAAGGCGAAATACCACTTTACCCATGCCACACGGGTGTACCAAGCCGTACTTTGTTTCATTGAACACCCTTACCAAGATGCTGGTGTCGCCAATGGCATCGTTGCTGACCTCCTTACCCCAGACTGCAAGGAGTTTCGGCAGCGCCAATGCCACTTGGCATCCGCGTTTGCGTAGAGGCGGGTTACAATCTTGGCAGATGGCGCGCTCAAAGTACAGTTCGTGCGCATTGCGATAGATATATGGAAGACATCGTTGACTGAAGGGCGCAGTCCCATTCCTGATAATTCGCTATCGGCAGAGCATCTCCTCCGCTCATCCTTCCCAGCAACTGCAACTCCATACCCATACCCTTTGGAAACAGGTCCTCATTCTCCTGTACGCCAAAGAAGATGTCTAAAGTCGCACTAGTTACAGGTGGCAATGGAATTACAGGCTCAGCCATCATCGAGCACCTCGTGAAGAATACGACCTCTGCCGAGTGGAGGAAGATTGTCGTCACGTCGCGGTCGCCCTTCAAGACCACCGTTCACGATGACCGTATAATGTTTTTAGCCCTCGATCTTACCGATAATCCCGATGCCTTGATCAAAAAGATGCGCTCAGCATGCCAAGATGTTACTCATGCATACTTCTCTTCGTATGTACACAAAGACGACTTTGCGGAACTCAACCACGCCAACGAAAAGCTCTTCGCCAACTTCCTGGACGCTCTACTAGTCGTGGCTCCCAGTCTAGAGAACTGTACGCTTCAGACTGGAGGAAAACACTACAATGTTCACGTCAGTCCCGTGCCATCTCCAGCTCGGGAGGAAGAGCCCAGAAGGGAAAGTCCGCTTGGCAACTTCTACTTCGCCCAAGAAGACTACCTAACGACACGCCAAACTGGCCAGAATTGGACTTGGAACGTCATCCGGCCAGAAGCCATTATCGGCCACACGTCCAAGCCAAACGGCATGAATTCAGCTTTGACATATGCCTTGTACTTTCTCGTTTGCAAAGAGATGGGCGTTGAGGCGCGTATGCCGACGAACCAGCTGTATTGGGAAGGATACGACGACCTTTCCGACTCCAGACTTATTGCCGACCTGACCGTATGGGCCTCCACACATCCACACGCTGGGAATCAGGCCTTCAATGTCGTCAACGGTGACTATTTTTCGTGGAGATACATGTGGCCACGCATCGCCGCCTACGCAGGGGCCCGCGCAACAAGTGAGCAGATCTTTGAAAAGCCTCGTCCATCAGAAGGAGAGACGCAACTAGATCTCAGCTTGGCTGAGTGGGCTGTGGACAAGCAAGAGGTCTGGGAGCGCATCTGTGAAAAGAACGGTTGTCCTGAAGCGAAGGCGACTTGGGCATCTGGTACGTGGGCTTTCCAGGATTGGGTGTTTCAGCGTACGTGGTCGGCAACGTTGAGCGTTAACAAAGCGAGGAGATTTGGGTGGACCGGCCATATCGACTCGTATCAGTCGTTGACTGGTGCGTTCGATAAATTTGTTCAGCTGAAGCAGATACCAGCGTTACAGCATAGTGGTAGTTTGTAAGATCAATGGCCAGGTCCTGTTGCCATGTCTTGATCACTTTCGGTGGTTCTCCATTGTTTGCCCATGAAATGCTAGTTAGAATGATTCGTGTCGCTGCTCGAGAGTCCTCTGACCTGTAGTACGTCGACCGACGATACGCTGGAATTACTAGTGTTGCATGCCGATGAGGCTCCACCATTGACACACAAGCCACCACATGTGTGGGTAATGTGTCTTTGCGCGTTGGTCGCAGTTCCTTCCTAAATACGAAATAAGTGGAGAGGTTTCGCAAAGCCTTGCCGGATGGAGAGGCGACCACGTGCTGTAGGATCCTCCAGGATGAAAGCGCGTGTCGCAATGGCGGACCATATAACATCGCGGTCTTACTCTGCAGCTTATGTTGAGACAGACGCTGTACGCTTCCCACAGTCATCGATGACATGTGGCATGACTATCGACGCATGTACTAAAATTTCCGTCAATAGGTGACCAGTCGCAGACATCACGACGGCTTCCCAACTTCATTTGCCGTGGTTTCCTCCCTCCGCCCTCGACCGATATCGCCATACGCCAGAACATCAAGCAATCGACTAAGTTGTCGATTTCTAGAGTCCCGTCATGATTTCGTCTCCTTTATTGCGTTGGACGGTCCGCCGCTTCCAACCTTGGAAGGTTCGCTTAGAGCGAATAAAGCCGTGCACCGGACTGCACCGCATCGCGGGGTCGCCCCGGGATAGCGTTCGGCTCGTGTTTTGGATTTAGGACTATCGCGAGTTTTAGGCACACGCGAGGAATGCATAGTCCATACTTTGTTGGAAGAGAAGTTGTTCCATTCCAGTAAAGACGCGCGCCTGCTGGGCCGAGGAAGCGCCCGGAAAGCAACGAGCTCTTCGAACCCCTCATCACTTTCCGTCACTTTGGCACGAGCATGCCAGGGGAAGCACATGCGGGAAGGGCTGCAAAGCTTGGAAGCCAGCCGGTGATAGCGCTGACACCGCCACTACTGATTGGCCAACACCGTTGAATACGGGGTGCCTCTTGGCCATCGCCTCTAGCGGCCGCGTCTGCGGGCGGTGCGTGGTGTGCGCCCTTCACTGTCCTCGCCCCTAGCAGCCCAGTCCATACCGGAAAGACAGGAGACGGAACTACACATCAGCCATCTTGTGCCATATCTCATCGCATCCTCCCAGGTCTCAACAGTGGCGGTCCCACTGGTAGTCTCACAATGCCAAAGCGATCGGCTGGCTGCTTCGAGTGCAGGAAAAGAAAGGTTCGATGCGACGAGACCAAACCAGAGTGCAATACCTGCGTGAGGCGCGGAACAAAATGCCCTGGCTATCGGCCAGCACAGGCTTTTATTCTCCACAACTTCAATGCACACGGAGAAAAGCCATCCCTGATCAAGGAGGATGAGAATCGCTACAAGTACGCCAGTCAAGCTTCGTCAAGCTCACAAAACGACGCAACTTTCTCAAGCAAGGCCATCGTACGCAGAGAAGATGCGCAAACGGAGCCTGAGGATGCGCCTCTGCCCAAGCAGGTCAGCGCAGTTGCCGCCGACAGGATACAGCATCTGGGAACCTTCATTGCCCTCTATTTGCCCAGAGCTGAGGGTCCGGCGTTGCCGCCCCCTTCAGCCCTGATGCTTGGCCTACCTACTATGCCCGCGAACAGCCCGGTACTCATGGCTGCAATCGATGCTCTCTCTGCAGCGCAACTGGCGGTGAACAACAGAAATCATCCGCTCATCCATCGCTCCAGGTCGCTATATGGCACAGCCCTGAGTCAGATGTTGCGCGCAATACAAGATCCAGTGACAGCACTCAAAGACGAAACACTGCTATCAACGTATATGCTCACGCTTTACGAGGTACAAGCGATCTCATCCAATGCTCTTGCTATCAGGTCTAACCGCTCGCATAGGTTTTCGTAGGTGTTACACAAGGTCATGGCTTTTTCTACCATGTCCAGGGACTTCTACATCTTCTTAAGCAGCGTGGGCCAGCTTCGTTCGAGAGTCGGTTGAGCATGCAAATTTTCCACGCCATACGGTACAACTCGGTATGAGGAATCGTGTTGTCGTATGCTGTACAGCCTCGCTAATGCCTGCTAGCTGAGTATCGGCTACCACATGCGAAAGGCCTCAATGCTAGACAGCACGGAATGGTTAGCAGTGACTGCCAAAGCGGCAAAAGTGGATCCGTACGTGGCTCTGAACGACATCTGCATACACATCCCACGACTCCTGGAGCGCACGGACAAGGCCACCAGACCAGAATGTCCAAAGGAGGAGATTGATTCTCTCATTGAGGATTCGCAACAAGTCGCTAGCCGTGCTTTTGAGTGGCTCTCAACCTTTGAAAGACACGGTCCGCGATACGACACGGTAGACGTTGCCTTCATGGATGGCTTCCTGGATATTTGCGCAGACCGCGTATTCGATCCCGTCTTCTACTTCCACTACTTTGGGGCCGGCATTTGCTACCTTATCTACTGGATGAGCATGTTGATCTTGCAAGGCAACACATTCAAGTTGCTCCGGCAGCATCGACAACTCGATATGAAGCAATTGTACATGTGGGACCGCCAGCTCAGCAGCTATGCAGATTCGATATGTCGAAGCGTGCCGTACAATTGTCGGCCCGTCACTGGTTACACTGCAAAATTCGGATCGTTGACACCGCTTATGGTTGCGAGAAAATACTACGAGATGAAGGGAGCACAGACCGAAGCAGGATGGTGCGCAAAAGTTTACATGGGCGCGAGAGTGCCGGAGCTCTACCAAGCGCCCATCGCATTAGAACCTTTCGAGAATGTCAAGAAGACCGTGCAGGGCAACCCGCGGTATATTTGAAGGGTTCCGTGTAGACTATGACGAAATAAATAACGGCATCGCAGTTTTCTTCCTGTTACACTTGACAGAACTCTCCTTAATGACTCCGTTTGCAAGGCGTAGCTACTCTAACATGCGCATGTTACACTAAGTCTACAGCGTGGATCGTTTCGACGGAAGCTTGGGTGGTGCCACCACTTCTCCATTGGCGAGTACCTCAAGATGGGCCAACTCACAAGTATCGTCATGTTCTCATCATAGTTTGCAGGTTAGGGGTGGGCAAACTACCTGTAGTCACTCAGAGGTCATCAACTATGACTTTCGTGTTCCTTCATATCACGCGACGCAGTGAAGACATCTTACACTCATACGGCGACTCATACCTGCTTGTAGAAGCTACCTTCGATTTTCTCCGCCGTCTCACTCAGAGTAAGTTTTGTCTACATTTGCTTATCATGATGCACAGAAACCCATGTACAACAATTAGCACCCGCTAAAGCGTCTACCCCCAAAGATAGCAATGACTTGTTACTTTTTGGAAGATAGTCTACCTAAGGGTCAACGGCAGATATAATGCAAGCTACAGTCATATAGAAGCCGTTTGCCATCAAGTTCAAGCATGCAAGTCAAGGGAGCACAACGGCAAAGAGTGATTCAGTTGGACAAAGCGACTGCGAAGACTGAATTGGCCTATGGTTTACACGAAATGACATATGCTGTAGATATACATCTCCGGATATGCAAATGTCACACCTGTTCCTGTGCGATGCACGGTTTGAGTACTTTCCATTTGTAACATTGACTCAACATCTATGCAGTTGGTCGTATGCTAACCTAGGCCTGTACCTCCGTAACCAACTTGCCCGTGTTGCCACCCTGGAAAAGCATCATCCAAGTTTTGGGCACATCCTCAAACTTAGTCTTAACCACTGTCTCCGTTTCGGGTCCAACCTTGAGCTTACCCTCCTTGACTCCCTTGATCAACTCCTGGATATACTGACCAGCCTTGCCCGACTCAATAGCATCGATAACAATGAAGCCTCTGACCTCAATGCGATTGCTGATAATCTCGAACCAGTTCTTGACGCCGCTGTCGCCCATGGAGTTGTACGTTGCGACGGCGCCGCACGCAGCGATGCGTCCGTGGCGCTTCATACGACCCAGCATGAGCGACAAGATGTCGCCGCCAACATTGTCAAAGTAGACTTCTACGTAACCCTCCGTGGCTTTCTTAAGGTCAGCCTCGAAAGACGCGGCTTTGTAGTCGACGCAAACATCTGCGCCCAGACTCTCGACCCAGCGGCACTTCTTCTCACCACCGGCAATGCCGATGACGCGTTTACATCCAAGAACGTGCTTGGCGAGTTGCACAACCATGGAGCCGGTAGCTCCCGCAGCTCCGGAAACGACGACCGTGTCGGAGGAAGAGGCGCGCGCGATGTCGATGAGGCCGTAGTACGCGGTCAGGCCTGTTCCGCCGAGTGCACCGATGAAGTGCGTGGGGCGGATGCCGGCGCTCTCGTCGGCTTGGATGGGTCGAACGGCTTTGTTGGATACGACGGCATATTCTGTCCAGCCGAAGTCGCCCATGACGAGTTGACCCTTGGGCAGGCTATCGGTGCTGGATTCGACAATCTCGGCAATGGCGAAGGAACGCATTACTCCACCTTGCTTCACCGGCTCCACGTAGAGGCGCTCAGGGTCCATGTCTTTCTGGATCCTGTAGACACAAGTCAGTCGTGTTCTACGGGATTTTTTTGTGTGGTCAAACTCACCATCCTCTTTGTGCGGGGTCATTGGAGAAGTAGAGTACTTTGATGAGGACTTGATCAGCGGTTGGGCTTGGGAGGTCAATGGTTTGGAGCGAAAAGGTCGCGTCGTTGCCCTCAATGACGGGGTCGTTGAGTGGTGGGTTGGCAAGAACCCACTGGCGAGTTTGTTGGCCCGGCATCTTTCTGTATGTTATGAAATAGTGTTCTGTATGCAATTGGGTAGGTGATGTGGTAGTTTGCTGTCGAAATTGTTGATGATTGAAGAGAGCATGTACAGCGAGTACGAGATGCGGTCACCCTTTTAAGTACAACAGGAGCTAAACAGTCTCGAAGCTGCGGTGGGGTCTACTAGATCTTCCACGTTGATCCTGGACAACTTAAGCCCAGACGTAAGAGCATGTAAGGACTTGCTAGCTCTACTTAGTACTTGGCATAGAGTCGATTCGAGCTAATGTAGAGATGTTTACGGTGAACCTCGGCTTCTGGTGGTATCCAGTTTTCGCCCACTCTGGCGCGTAACGTGTCCATTGCGTGTAACAGTAGTCTTTCCGCTTTTCGTCCGACATATTTTAGATGAAGAATTACTGAATCGGAATGGTGATTGAGAAACGCATGCTTAGTGACGCGCTGTTCTGGTCATTGAAGAGATAGCGGGGTAGCTTCAAGTTCCCAGCAGCAAGTACGCATGTAGCAGGGGGGGTATCGATACATGACTCGCATATGGTGTATCGTCTTAGATGGCATTGCGATACAGATCTATCTGTGATTTTTTGTCTAGAGAAGCACCGTAGGCTGCTTTCTACCACTTGCCACCCTTGCCCTTCTTCTTGTTTTTCCCCTTCTCAGCGCCACCCTTCTTCTCCTGAGCGGCTGGTGTTCCCTTGTCGTCTGCCACGACTCCACCCTGGGTAAGGCCTTCCATTCTCTTCTTTCCTTTCTTGCCCTTTGGACGGTAGTAGCTCCTATCACGCATAGGGAGCCATCTTTCGGGGTCCATCTTCTTACCCTCGACATAGTCCTTTGGCATTCTCGACTTGCGCAACCTCTTCGCTCTGGCTGGCGCCTCCTTGCCTGGTGCAAGGCTACGTTTCCGGGATTCTGTTCCAAGATTGACCGACGTGAGGCTACCGAGTGGAACGCCTGCATTTTCAAGTTCAACGGCATTCACGTCGGATACCAGTCGGTTGGCTTCTGGTAAATAAGACAAAAGATCCGCAGGTATTGACGATGGATCTGTGATACTGTATGCGGCTACGAGACCAGCAATAGACGCTCGATCTTCGTTGTCCTGGTTGTACAAGCCCTTGAAGATCTCTCCTGCAGATCTAACGTTCTCTGGATTATGAGTATCAAGGAGGGCGGTACCGGCAGCAACCATGAGAGACTTTGATGGGGCCTCTGTTTTCGACTTGTGAGGCTTCCGCCAGTATTCGGCTGCTTTTGCTAGCTCGTTCTTTGATGCGCCGGGCCGGCCTTGTTGTGCGTACAGGGAGACGAGTGCGGCAATCAGCCCTGGTGCGAACCGTACGTCGAGATCGGACGCCGAGGCACTCTGTTCCAAACGCTTGAAAAAGGATTCTAGGAGATGTGTTGCCGCAGCGTAGTTGTTGGTGATGACGTATAAGTGTGTTATAGTTAGTATTAGACCCACATCGGTCGGTCTCTTTTCCAGCAATGGTACTATTTCCCTCAGCGCAGCCTTCTCGGTGTCTGCGTTCCTGGCGTGGGCTGCTGCGTTGAGCACCGCCGCCATATTGATGGCAGGGGACAGGGACGGAGCAGGCGATGCAGAGATGACTTTCTCGGTGGACGATGCGACGCCAGCGACCTTTTGCGATAGCAGGGCCATGACATATTCGTCTTGTCGCAGGATGTTGGACTGGTAGGAGAAGTGCTGGTCGGTGACGGGGGGCTGCGGCGATGCGTGGAACAGACGATGTGAGAGGTACGGGTTCGAGTGCTGCTTCGAGGCGGCGATGGTGTTGACCTGGGCGATGTAGCGGGTTGAGAGCTCCTTGATGCTGCTGCTGTCAGTGTTGGTTCTGAGCCGGGCATGATCGTCTTACTCAGCGAAGGGGATCTTGGTGGCCAGCTCCTCTGCTTCATCCGTCTTGCCCAATTGCGTGAGCACATAGACCTGCTGCACGGTAATTGGCAGCAACTCGGCCTTCTTCTCTTCCTCGCTGAGGTCCGAGAGAGCATTGCACAGGTCCTTGGCGCGCTTCAGACACACTTGGGCCTGGCCAAATTCATTGCGAGAGATGCTGCCGCATGCTGCGTTGAAGGCAGTCTCGAAGACGTCGAGGTCCTCACGTGTGGGCTGCTTCTTCTGGGCAAGCTCGCCTTGGCCTGTCCACTCGAGCTGTGCATCGACGGCGCCCGCATTGATGCGGATATCGTACTCTTCGGTTTGCACGTTCTGGTCGGCGAGGTCCCGGTAGATCTTGGTGGCGTGCGCGAAGTTCTCTGAGCGGTATGCCTGGCGTGTCTATGTCAGCGATGTCTGCGGCCCCGCTGCCGTCGAGTACATACGGCCTGGGCAAGCATGTGCTTCATCCCCCGGCCGGCGTCTGGCCCTGCCGCTGCGGCTACCTGGGCAGCCCTGGCTGCATTGCCAGTCTTGTAGAGGGCGTATGCGTACTCGAACCGCGCCTTCTCCTGCAGCTCGTGTGCACCCTCAAACACTTGCAATGAATCCGCGTAGCGGTCCAGATGGAGCAGCGCTACTGCTTTGGTGTGCTGCGCATCCAAATCACCCTTGGACCTGCCCAGGGCTGCATTGGCGGCCGTGAGCACTTCGTCGTGGTCGGCGATGGTGGCTTGCGCAAGCAGCGACGAGAGGGATTTGGTTGATGCGGCCATGGTCGATTCGCGCTTTATCCTTGGTCCATCGGGCAGCGGCGCAGATGTTGAAGCGACAGCGATGGGCGCTGGTGTGCTCGCGGGGGGTCTGGTCTGCGGAGGCCTTAGTGAAGGTACGCGGGGATCTGAGGTGGCATGGTGCAAGCTCGCCTAGGACGTGACCCTTGCAAGTTCCACTGCCTTGGTATTCTAAGGCTGTATGTACTCAATGGCCACACCAACCAACACCGCCTCGTCGCATGCTTGGAGCTATTTCGATGGCTCGGCTCCTTGTGCAAAAGTGTCAAGTCATCTCATTTGGTACATGCAATCTAAATAAACGCTTTCCATGTTTCCAGCGGTGAACATAGCCCAGTGTATGCGAAAACGCCATTGAAAAGACACGCCATCCGACAATGCTTTCAGAGACCACCCTGGATAAACAAACGCCATCGCTATGTGATCAATCAGTTTACATCCTCGAATTCATCCTCTTCGCTTTCATCGCCGCCGTTGGATGCGGCTGGGGTTGCTGCTGCTGGTGTGGCAGCGGCGGAAGGAGTTGGAGCGGCGGACGCTTCCAGCTTGACACGCTTCGCTTCCGGTAGAGCACTGGGCGTGCCCACATCGACATCTTCAAACTCGTCCTCATCGTCGTCGTCGTCGTCGTCCTCCTCCTCCTCCTGCTCCTTCCTGCGGCGCTCGGCTTCGATCTGGGCGAAGACTGCATCAAGGTTCTGATTGGTGCCCATTGTATCCCCTGCCTCCGTCTTGATACTGGCATTGTCGATCCCGTCCGCCTCTTGCTTCACAGTGGTCGTATTCCCTGCCGCATCTTTGATGACAGTTGATTTTGTATGCCAAGTGGGAAGCTGGTTCTGCATGGATATTTTCTCTTGACGAGCCCGGTCTGCCGCTCGCTGCTTCTCGTTTTGCTCTGCGCTCGAGCCTATCTGCACATTGATCTTCTCTGGGCCTGTGTCAATGCCTTTGACGGCGGTTGGGCGTGAGGCCGTCGTCTCGATAACCTCGACCTGCGTACCAGGGTCGACATTCCTATCTCGAGGAAGCTCGATCCTTTCGCTGATAATGTCTGGCGGTTCCAACGCTGGAAGGTTGCCCATGTCCTGAATTTTTGACATCATCTCGATCAGCGGGCCAAACAGCTTATTGAACTTGGCTGGGGTGTCGTCGACGTCGTCCGCTTGAATATCTTGGTCGATCTCGTCTAATCGGAATCCGCATCTCGCGCAGATGAAGCCGCTGTCGTCTGGCCCAGGGTTCGTATCGGGGTGATCAAGCGCCTGCATGGTCGTGTATGTGGATTTGCATCTCAGGCATTTGAACTCGGGTTTCTCGGTAGTGGGTTTCGCGTCCCTCTTGATGCCCTCATCAATCTTGTGAATCTTGTACTTGACAGAGTCGACGGCGCGGCGCCAGTCAATGTAAAAGAACTCTCTGCTTGATGCCTTGTTTGCACCTTGGCGCAGGACATGCTGAGTGTAGGATGAACACAGCCCTGCCTCCCGAAGCTTACCCGCAACCTTGCTGACATGTTTCGAGTTCTTGCCTGCGTCGAGGATAATGGTCATGTCGGCCACGGGCAGGGCGCCGTGATAGCAGAGCGCGTCCATAATGACGATGTGCTCAGTCTCGTAGAACATACGGACGACTGTCCTGAGCAACTGCTTCACGGCTTGTACAGGATCCCCTCCGCTCTTCTCCACGGGGTCCTTCATTGCCGCGCCCATGATTGCGGTGGTGCAGGCACGGAATCGGGTTCAGCTCGGATGACGGCCGGAAAGGTGCGTGGGGGACGGACGGCTTTATTCCCATGCGCCAGCCCAAGTTGCAGACGGGACACTCGGTTTGCAACGGTCTTATGTGGATCGGGAAGGGCGCATCGTTCTCTAGCTTGTGCGATGTGCGTGCGCCGGGGGGGCTGACGAGACAGTGGGTGGTTGAGTCGAAGCGAAGGTGAAATGTTGTAAGAGTCCAGGCAGGCACGCGCGATTGAACTACCTAGGTACGCATGCGGCAGTAAGCGGTGACGCAGGCGGTGAGGCGTGCGTGCCGAGTCCACCCAAATTTAGTGCCAATCACTTCGCTGAAACTTCCACACCAACTTACCTATGACCCGCAGCTTGCTCTACCGGACAAAGCTGCTCACTCGTCTTCAGCGGCCATGTCGGACAACGAAGGACCCCGCCGCGACCATGATTCGTCGAGCCGCGACCAACGCGACAAGAAGCGCAAATGGGCCGACAAAGACCGCAGAAATGCTTCGCGGGGAGGTGGTGGACGGCACCAGCATGGAAGCCGTCCGAATAAGAAAAGAAATATGGGGCGTAAGGAACATCAGTGAGCCGTTGCCCATCTGCTCCGCGCCCGTCTCTAACTAAGCAAGCTCTACCCAACTAGACCGACGGGACCGCAATGCCGAACAACAAGCCAAGTATAAGGAGCAAGAGGAAAAGGGCGAGGACCGGCCCGCCCTGCCTGCGGCGTTCCCTGCAGAGGAAGTCGAGGCAGAAGAGCGCAGGCCGAAGCGCAAAGTTGCAGTTATGATCGGCTACTCAGGTACCGGCTACAAGGGCATGCAGATCGACTACAAGCAAAAGACCATTGAAGGAGACCTCTTCAACGCTTTTGTCGCCGCTGGCGCCATATCCAAGGCAAACGCATCCGACCCCAAGAAATCCTCCCTCGTTCGTTGCGCGCGTACCGACAAGGGTGTCCATGCAGCAGGCAACATTGTGTCGTTGAAGTTGATCATCGAAGAGGAAGATATCGTGGACAAGATCAACAGCCATCTCCCCGAGCAGATCAGGGTGTGGGGCATCCAGCGAACCATTGGCTCCTTCAGCTGTTACCAGGCGTGCGACTCACGGTGGTACGAATACTTGATCCCGACCCACTCGTTCCTCCCGCCGCATCCTTCGAGCTACCTAGGGAAAAAATTGGAGGAGTTTGCGGAGGCGGAGAACGATGTGGAGGGATACCGTGAGCGACAGGCTGAGGTAGCCGACTTCTGGCCCGAGACGGAAGAGAAGCACATCAAGCCCATTCTGGACTCGCTAGACGATTCGATACGATCCCTCGTACAAGAAGCGCTTTACAACGTTGAAGCGATCGATGCACCGCCTGGACAAGATCGTATAGTCGATGCATCGATTGATCATCAGACCAAGCAAGAGAAGCCTACGGACGTCGAAGCGGCGGAGCAAACTGCAAAGCCAGACGAAGGTGGGCTCGACACAAGCGGAAACCCACCAGACGAGGTCAAGCAAGTCATCGACACGATACAACAAAATGAACCCAGCATCACTCTCGACAGCTCCACTGACGGTTCTCGTCCCCTCCCTGAAGGCGTAGTCAACCAACCGGTCCTCGAGGAAGCCATCAAAACTCTGAAGAAGGCATACCTGGACGTCAAGAAAGCATATCGCATATCTCCCGAGCGACAAGCGCGTGTACAAGCCGCACTTGACAAGTACCTTGGAACCCACCGCTACCACAACTACACCGTGCACAAGAAGTACAATGACAAGTCCGCCCAGCGCTACATCAAGAGCTTCAAAGTCGCACCCAAGCCCATCATTATCAACGATACAGAATGGTTGAGCTTAAAGGTACACGGCCAGAGCTTCATGATGCACCAGATCCGCAAAATGGTTGGCATGGCCGCCCTGACAGTACGATGCGGTACCGATCCTGAAATCATGGACAAGAGTTTCGGTAACGAAGTTGTCCGGATACCCAAGGCCCCCGGCCTGGGCTTATTACTCGAGAGGCCGGTGTTCGACTCGTACAACGCAAAGTCTGCTAAGCAACACGGACGCGAGACGATTGACTTTGACAAGTACAACGACAAGATTGAAGACTTCAAGGAGAAGGAGATTTACCAGCGCATCTTCCGCGAAGAGGCAGAAGGCAACCAGTGAGTTCCTTGCTGGATTTCACGACACCGGACATGAACGCTAACAAGCTCTAGATTCAACACCTTCTTCACACATCTGGATAATTACAAGGACCCACAGTTCCTTTACCTGACCTCTGGTGGTATCGAAGCCACCAAGAGGAAGCGCGAAGACAAATCCACGCAACAAAAATACGAGGAGGATTCGGAGGATGAGAACGCGAGTGGTGGAGAGGGTTGAGCTACAGCGTGATCGCTAGAAGGCTATTAAGCTCCATGGCCATGGGCAAGGTTGGGAGTCGCTTTCGACCCCCTTCTTATGCATAACATACGCGTCATGAAGAATTTCCCCAATGACATTATGAGAAGAACACAAGATTTCACACATGCAGAGATTGCATACCCGTGGTACAAGCGTGCGAAGATTACTGTATCATATCCGTGCAATTCAGTCTGAACTCGATTGGCGGGACAACGCGAGCGAAGCATGACACCGAAACGCCTCGCTTGATCATCACACATCCTTCGATTAGAAGGCCTCATAAACCCTTGCCGTCGAGATATTCCTGCACCCTCTCCAAAAGCTCAGCCTTCTTACCCCCAGTACTCTGACCCCTCGCGCCAAGCCACTGCTTCAGTACGGCTACCGTTTGCTTGCTAATCTTTCCACCATTATTCAGGTCGGCCATTTGCTGGTCAGTCATTGCTTCTTCCTCGTCTCCACTTTCGGCTTTGACTTTTGACTCTTTTTTTACCCTTTTGGGCACTGGCTTGTCGTCACTGTCTGCGCCGCCGCCAGGGCGTTTCTTTGCCGTGGGTTTAGCGCGGTGGGCAAGTGCAGACTTATGTTGCTGCTCGTATGCTGCTTGAAATTCTCTGCCGTAGTCTTCAATGTACTCGCCACAGCGCTTGTCGATTTGTTTGTAGCGAGGAATCGTTTTGTCATCAGGCTGGAGTGGGAGTTCTTCTTCCAGGGCTAGCGCTTGTAAGATGCGGTAGAACCATTGCAGGTCTGGATTGGGATACTTGGATGGGTCGTAGACACCTTTGGGTAGTTGCAATTGCTCAATGATGAGGCGCATCTTGTCTGTCAGCGCATCCGTGGTTTTGAGGGGCTGCTCTGGTGGCGTTGGGAATTGGCGGATGTCGTCCGCGAAAGGCAGGGGTACGAGCCAAAGGCCCGGTGGTGTCAACTGGTCGCCTTCCTCATTGAGCCTCTCTTCACCGGGTATAAGAGCGGCAAGTGTAGGTGCAGCGTTGCGACGTGGAATGAACCATACCAAGCCCATCTTTTGGGACTTGAGTAGCTTTTGCTGTAAAGCCGAGAAGACACGAGTGGAGCCGATGTAGTCTGCGTCGGAAGGGTAGATGAATGTTGATTTGTTCGTGTTGGCCCATAGTGGGACGCTGGAGAGAGGCTTGAAGCCAATGATTCGGATCACAGGCTCCCCAAAACATTGTCTTATCTGTGTAATCTCTTCGGGCGTAAAGGTGATTGCATCGCCGCCAAACTTGTACGCCTTGCGCATCTCCGTCTTCTCCATGGCCCGCGCCGAATCGCCTGCCAGTTGTTGTGTTGACGAAGTCGCTATCTGTGGCTTTTCACCTCCAACCCAAACGTAGCACGACTTGACATGTTCCTGGCGCTTGATGAGAATATATCCTTTCACCCCGATGCGAAGATCAGGACCGAGCTCCATGGGCAGCGAGAACAGAGCGCGACGGGGTGTGGCTTTGGAATTGATGGAGGATATGAGCTGCTTGAGGAGCGAAATGCCTTCGCCGCTCTTCGCAACTTTGGTGGTCGACGGTAAAGTAACGGGGGCTTCGGGATCGGATGGTGATGTGGGATATACAAGATCATCGAAGAAGCGCGATCGGTCAAAGGTATGATCTGGCTGTGAGATGGGAAACAGATCAATGGTGCAGCCGAGGTCATACAAATCACGTGCTCGGGTGACTGCCGTGTCCTTGTCTGCCTTGACTTTGATCGGATAGTCGTTGTCCGTCACCACGAACAGGCGTCTTGACGAGAAGTTGGGCGCCTTTGTAGTGAAGATCTGGTTTGCACAGAACAGTACCGTTGCTATGCTGGCACCGTCCCTGGCAGGCTTCAATATCTCTTCGGCCTCGTCTTCGTTCTCGACCATATCTCTGAGCCTCTTGACGTCCTGAGCGGACGGGACGTCAAGGTCTGCAAGGAGGTAGCAGTTTTGAAACGTGTTGTCACCGTCCTTCAAGTCCGTCTTCTCGGTACCGAAAAGCAGTATGCCCATCATGTCGTTTGGGTTCGAGATGATGCGCTGCTGCATCAGCTGGTAGGCGCATTTCAATGCAGCAGACGTGGGGGAGTCGCGCTCGGCTTTCTTGTCTTCCGACTTGGGCGGTGGCTCAAGCATGGTAGGACTGACGTCGATTGCGAAGAGAACGGCGTCTTTGATAGTCTTGTAGCTCTACATGCTGTCAGTGACGCTTGCCAATGCCAAAGCTGGAACGGGAGCGTACAGAGTCGTCAATCTCCTCCTCTTCGTCTTCTTCTTCACGTGGTCGATTGTCCTGTGGAGCCGCCATGATGCCCGTCGCGTTCAGCTCGAGTGAGGTTTACTTGCTGTATTGTCGAAGTGCAGCTCAGCTGGGCGATGGCACCTGTGGCATTGGGGCCGCAGCAGGCTGTCAAGCACAGGCCGGTGCAACGCGGGACAGTGGCCTAGGCAGCAGAGCGGAACGCGCGCACTAGCTCCAACACGTCGGCACGTGTCTGCGAGGCTGCTGTGGGGCAAACCCTAGCGTCCGATCGCCAGCCACGATCGTCATCAACGGCCAACAAGACTGCTGCCATTGGCCAGAGCTTTCTCCGACTTGCGCTTCCGAGCATTATTCACGCTGTTGTTCTGGCCTCGGCATCTTCTCCTCGACACATCACTGCGGGAAGACGCCCTCTTTGTCGTCACACACCTCGCAATGGCTCTCCGCGTATCCTGTTCCCGCGCTGCAAAGCGTGCAACGTCCACCACACCCGCCACATCCATCATCTCGTCGTACAGTGCACAATGGAGGAGAGGCAACGCGACAGTCGCCCCTACGCAGATGACGCCCGGCTCAAAGGGGCCGACTGCAATGGTCTTCATGAACATGGGCGGGCCGTCAACAACGGATGAAGTGCATGGCTTCCTGAGCATGTTGTTTGTACGTAATCGGTCCAAGCGCATCATCGATTCTCAGCTTACGGAGTGTAGGCCGACAAGGACTTGATTCCCCTCGGACCCCTCCAAAACTATATTGGCCCCTACATTGCGCGGAGACGAACACCAAAAATTCAGAAGCAGTATGCAGAGATCGGTGGCGGATCGCCCATCAGGAAATGGTCGGAATATCAAGCTGCGGAGATGTGCAAGATCCTCGACAAGACCTCACCTGAAACTGCTCCCCACAAGCCCTATGTCGCGTTCCGCTACGCAAATCCCCTCACCGAAGATACCTACAAGCAATTGCTAGCAGACGGCTTTGGAGGAGGAAAGGGCGGCCGTGCCGTAGCCTTCACACAGTACCCGCAATACTCCTGCTCGACCACCGGCTCCTCTCTCAACGAGCTCTGGAAATGGAGGACAAGACTGGAAGGCAAGCGTGCAAACGGAGAGACTGGTCAAGAGGTGGAGCCCGAAGGCGCCATCAAGTGGAGTGTGATTGACCGCTGGCCGGCGCACCCAGGTCTGGTTGAAGCCTTTGCCCAACACATCGAGAAGAAGCTGGCCGAGTACCCAGTCGAGAGACGAGACGGCGTTGTCATTCTCTTCTCCGCACACAGTCTCCCCATGACCGTTGTCAACCGCGGCGACCCATACCCGTCTGAAGTGGCAGCGACCGTATACGCCGTTATGCAACGCCTCCAGATGAAGTACAGATATCGTCTCGTGTGGCAGTCACAGGTCGGCCCTCAACCTTGGCTCGGAGCACAAACCTCCGACACTGTCAAGGAGTACATGAAGAAGGGCCACACAGACATGCTCCTCGTACCCATTGCCTTCACCAGCGACCATATCGAGACACTATACGAACTCGACAAGGAGGTCATTGGCGAGGATGCAGAAGGCCACGAGGGTGTCAAACGTGTCGACAGCTTGAACGACAGTCCCGTCTTCATCGAAGCGCTCGCGAACATCGCCAAGGCACATTTGCAGAGCGGGCAGGCTTGCAGCCCACAGATGATTCTCAGGTGTCCAAAGTGCACAAGCGAGAGGTGCTTGGCACAAAAGGAGTTCTTCGCTGGTCAGACACAACACATTGACCCTCCCACAGCATAGACCGTGTCTTGGTTGTTGGAGTTTGATATGTATAGATATATAGCCAACGAAGATGTACTATTACTCCCGCTATGCCAGATATTATGCAAACTGCATCTTCAGCACGTGAAGTATTGTTCTTGTCACCACTGCATTCTCTGCGGGGATCCGGCGCACGGAGGCGCTAGTGGCATCTTTGGACAAAAGCGAATGATCTATCCTTTTTCAAAACTCACATCTCGAAGTCAACGTCACTCTACGTGCACCCCACAGAGCAAAACTGAGTGGGATTCTAAGAAATGTCATTCAATGCAAGACCGCGCTCCCTAGCTGTTACACGCATGTAGAAGCCTCTAAATCCTAGAATTACAGATCCCTCTCATCACCTAACCGTGTCTCCAATCATGACCCCGTGAAAAGCCGAAGAGCTTTATGCTGTCCTGGCAACAGGCTTCTTCTCACCACCCATGTCGTGTTCAGTGTAGTAGAAGTTCTCTTCTGGGATGCGTCCCCTCAGGAACTCAGGCTCGGAACCACGGACGTAGATGTCCTCGTACAGTACCTTGCCAGTAGCCTCGGGGACAGCCATCTTCTCCGCAATGGCAACCTCCTCGTCGACCTCAGAACGTGCTTGCTTGTCAATCGACTTGAGCTCCTCCTCAGAAGTGACGCCCCAGTCGAGGAGCTTCTGCTTGAGGCCGGCAATGGGGTCATTGGTACTGCGCATGCGCTGGATCTCCTCACGAGTCTTTGGTTGTTCGTCAGTACATGCTTTGTGATGTTGTAAAGCGGTGTGACTTACTCGGTATGTGGTTCCAGGGTCAGACATGGAGTGTCCTCCGTAACGGTAGGTGACGTATTCGTAGACAAGGGGACCCTTGCCTGCGGCGGCATACTCCTTTCCGTACTTGACAGCGGCCTTGACGGCGAGGACATCCATACCGTTGATCTTCAGACCAGGGATGTACTGTCCACGCTTGTAGTAGTCGGTGAGGGCAGATGAGCGGTTAGCGGCGGTTCCCATACCGTACTTGTTGTCTGCGGGGTGTTAGTAAATCCGGCGCATGTCCACGTGGTGTTTGTACGCACTCTCGCAGCCAAAGATGATGGGCAAGTTCCAGAGCTTGGCCATGTTGAATGCCTCAAAGACCTGGCCCTGGTTGGAAGCACCGTCTCCGTACAGAGCCAGGGTGACGTTCTTCTTGTTCTCGTACTGGCAGGCAAAGGCAATACCAGCGCCGACGGGGACCTGGGCACCGACGATACCGTTACCACCGTAGAAGCCGGGGGCAAACATGTGCATAGAGCCACCCTTTCCGTACGCGATGCCCTCCCTCCTGCCGAGGAGTTCGCCGATGATGGACTTGACAGATGCGCCGCGCATCAGAGCGAAGCCGTGGCAGCGGTAGGCGGTGATGAGATGGTCGGCGCGCTCGATGGCGTGTTCGATACCGACGGCGACGGCTTCTTGGCCGGTGGACAGATGGCAGAAACCCCGAATCTTCTTCTCCTTGTAGAGCCTGTCGGCGGCCATTTCCATGCGTCTGTTGCCTGTTAGACGCTGATCGTGTTCGCATCCCGGCATGACGGGTGTTCCTACCGTACGGCGACCATGTCGTAGTACATCTTTTTGAGCTCCTTCTTGGTGACGTTCATTGTGTACGGCGGCGGGTCGAGCTCGTACGTCTCAAAGGCCTCGTCGGAGAGGCGGATCTCGAACGGCTTGTCGTCCTCCTGCACACAGTCAACGGTCCATTGCTTGCTCCACAGCCACACGGCTGGCTGCCTGCGTGTCCTCTTACCGATGGCACATTGGCCGGGTCCGTGTGCGATGAGGCCGCATCCGTCGTCACGAACCTGAAGGCGGGTCGCGCCGCTGGGGCCACGGCATTGCGGCGGAAGGGCGACGCAATGCTCCGCCTGATTGTCCTGGACAGCATTGTGAGGTGTGGGGGAAGCAGCCGAGGGGGAGGCGTGGGTATGCCGTGAGGTTCAGAGGGTGTTGATTCGAAAAGTTGCTCAGCTCCCGCCAGCTCGGGGATCCGCTTTGGCGCTAAGCCGTTACCGTCCGCCAACGCCAATCTCAGCACATCCCGATTCTCTCCGACTCAACACCTCCCAACGCATCGCAACTTCCATCACCTGCACCTTTCCATCGTTACTGCGCTATCAAATACCATGCGTATGCATAAGCTGCATACAACCGGCCGCAAATGCAGGATGTGATGCCACACTCTCAAAAGCACAAAAATAAGACTGTCTCAGCATCCCTGCCTATGAGATCTCGCAATCACTCCAACCTGAGCACATAACCGCGATTCACTCGAGACATGTACAGAACCAATGAGGGACCTTGTTTTCGCTTGCCATGTCCCGTCCTTAGAAACACTGGTACAACGCTGAAAACCTCCGTCCTGGGCACCTTTACGCCTAAAAAAAAACAAGTACGGGAAGTATGAAATTAGTCGGAAGGGTGATACTACTAGCTACGAAGTTGTACACTTTCAGCCCGGAAACCCGGGCTCCAGAGACGACATCGACCTTGGGTGGGGTGGTGTGCCTGGCCTGTACGACGTCTACCTTACAGGCGACGTTCTGATGAAGTTGGTTCTATATCCAGAGCGGAGTGAGAGGCAGGCATTACCGATGCAGATCTGCCAAAGAGCTCAGGGTCACCCGGCAAACATGAAATTTTGTTAGAAAATCCTTGGGGCGTGGCGCACTTGTCACCCTTACAAAATCCCGAACAAGATAATAGAAGAACGTATAAAATTTGTGTGTTTCACTTATGTTGCTTGCAATCGATCATGGCCCAGCTTTGGCACTTCCTTTGGCTTTATACTACCAGTGCTGCACCGAGCGATGATTTACCAGATAATGAGCGTATAACAATAATTAAGAGCTATTGCGCCGAATATCTCTTTCTGGGTTTATGATTCTCTCTTTCCCCGAACACTTGGACATATGCATGCAACCTCGAAAAGATAATGCACCCATATATTGCGCACGTCCGATCCTTCACAATTACGCATGGAATGGTGTGGTGTAGAAAAAGCATCAGACTCACTCTGGGTGACCAAAAGACATGTACCGTCTATTGCATAGAATCAAGCGTAGGCACAAAACCGATTTGGGGCGCCCGGCGTCATTGGGTCCGGACAGAAAATGTATGAGAGTCCTTAGCGTATGTGATCCACTCTTGATGCTAGGGCAAAGTTAGAGAAAAGAAGGTGAAGTAGCAGAACATGTACTTGCCTTTGCGATTGCATAGCCCAGTCTCAAGACCCTCTCCATGCGATGTTTGACTGTACTCGCCAACTCCAAATATCGCTCCTCTTCGTCATGCTCTCTCTCAAACCACTTGACGGGAAAGTAATCGTCTGCCCAGATCAAGCCTCGCACAAGATAATCCTCAGGCAAAGGCAGCTCGTCGCCCCTCTCGCCCTCCCCAGGAAATACACCGGAAGCCAGTATTGTATCGATGTTGGGCGTAGGGCTTTGTGAATGACTCTGGATCTGGTTCTCCGTCTTGACCAACGTATTAAGGAAAGCAACGAGTTCGGCCCAAGGCGCGTCCTCAATGAGATCGGAAACGTATGTACTGGAAGCAAAGCTAGAAAGAAAAGCGAGCATAATGTGTACGTGAGGAAGCACGTTCTTGTCGCCGATGCGGCGGAGTACGAGAGCGAACGTCTCCCTCGTGATCGATTTTGCGTTGATGAAGGTCTGAAGGACTTTGAACTTGTCCATTGCCTTCTTAATATCCTGCTCAATATCTTCGGGCTTACTCGAGGCAATTAAAGGCTTCATTGGATTCTGTTGGTCAGCCGGAGATGCACTCCGAATCTTGTCTTCGGTCGCCTTTTGAGGATCTTCTGCTCTCCCCCAGATCGGAAGCAGCAAAATCTGGCGAAGAAGATTGTCGTTTTTCCCGTATTCAAACCAGCCGGCAATATTGGTAACCGCGATGTATACACCCTGCTCCTTCCATTTTGCTGTCACACGACCAATGTGATTGTCCAGGTTTCCGATGAATTCCGCCTTCGCGTCCATGAACTCAGTTGTATGCTGATGCTTCTGCCCCTGAGCCGTGTCCACACAAGACTCCTCGAATTGCAGCCCGTGTGCTTTGATGAAGTTGGTGTCGATCGCTAAGGCATGTGTGAGAGGTGCGCCTGCACGACCAAGAATAGGATCCAGTAGAGTCAAGATTGACTCTCGCGCGCTCTGGAATGGTTTGACGCAGGTCAGAGACCTAGAGTAGTAGTACATTTGCTGGAGAGCATTTGGTCGTGCCAAGATAGCGAGGTGGTGATATAGACGACCCACAGTAGGATTCTTATCGGCAGCCTTGGTGTACCAAGAGCGCGCGACGCCTGCCCAAGTCTCACGGTCCCGGACATCTTCGTCCTCAATCGCCATCCGATATCGGCCAAGGTCTCCGAGGCACTCGATCCATGTATCCTCGAAAGCTGGAACGGTTTCGTACAACAAAGCCATCATCTGATACGCCAAATAGATGAATGCCAGCATATAATCTATACTGTCAGGAAGACGCCGCCGAAGTAACTCCAAGAAGGAATGGATACCATGTTTCCACATGCGTGCAGGCATCGAGTATTTGGCGGCAAGACGTCGGAGAGCCGGCGATGCAGAGGGATGCTGACTAGCTAAGAAAAAGTCATGATGCTCATGTAATAGCGTCCGGTGAAGAGCGATCAAAGCTTGCCAATGATCCGACGCAAGTTTGGTATCACCATCTTGCGCAGCTGCGGCTTGTGCGCGATCCACATGTATACACTTGGTCTCCACCATGGTTAATCCTGCGTAAATAGATTTCACTTCCGACGCAAGTTGCTCTTGCGAGATGGGTCGACTATCAGGCTGCAATAGTAAACCAGGGTATCGGGGATCATAGCGTTGAAGTTCTATAAGACCTGGTTGGCGTTGAGATTGTTGGGGCTTAGGAGTAGTTCGTTGCTGTGTATGAGCAGGGGACTGAGTTTGCGGTGATTGTAAGTGACTGCTCTTCGTAGCTTCGGCTGACCACTCGCTGGAGGGCTCGGGTGTCGTCTGGTATGGAGACGAGGTAGACTTGGCGTTTTGTTTAGGATCAAAAAGGCGTGCATCCTGTGGTCTCGACCGTGTCCTTTCCGAAACAACAGTTTGTGGAATTTGCCTAGAGAACTCGGGACCAGCCACTTCCACGTGAGACGGACCCTTCCCTCTGGGGCTGGTGAACTCATGTTCTGCCGGTCGTTTCCTTCCAGAGGGCGGTGAGTTCTGCCTGGAAGCCTTTCCCGAATCTATAGTAAGAGCCGCGATATCAGGCGCTGACCGGTCTCCAACAGTTGCGGCTGCCGAGTGATCAGATCTGCTAACCATATTAAACGCTGATCTAGCAAATGCCTGTACAGCAGCTTGGCCTGTACTCACTTGAATTTCAGGCTTAGCTGTCGAAACTTCTCTCTTGCCTGTCGCGGAGACAAGCCTTCAAACTCGTCGCGATGGTCTATTTTGCCGTGGTCATACAGCTGGTCGGCACTCGGAAAGACGCGTCCCTCATGACCGGGGTAAGGGCACGCGTGGGCCCTGATGATTGGACTCTGAGTTTTCAGCGCCTGCGCGAATTTGGTCTGGACGAGTTCACCGGTGTCCATAATGCGGCTGAATGTCTCAGGTGTAGGATTCGCGTTCGTATTCCGATCTCCGTATTTGGCGTGGGGAGCGATGTGATCTGATTGGATGAAGTTTTGGAGCGCACATACCCACTCGTGCGCGCACACCCAGCCTCAGCGTGGACTGTATCCTGATGACCTGGACTACGCAGTCTCCAATAAGATCCGGCAAGCTTGTACACTGTCGCATACGCGTCCGATGCTCTGCACTCAAGTTCAAGGGGTCGGACTGCGTACGTTGACGAGGTAGTGCGAGGCCTCCGGTTTGGCTAGATGCGACGTCCGGGACGACAGGGACAGCAACCTCGCGTACAACAGAACGCAGAAATAGAAGAAAGGAGCTGTTTGACGTAAGATCTCCAACTCGAAGACTGAGATTGAATCTTGGGAGTGTCCCCCAGGGTGGGCATTAACACAATATAAGATGCGGCTCTGTTGTGGTTCGCCTACTAGGCAACAAGGCAAAAGAAGGCAAACGTCCCTGGGCACCGGACATGATTTCCTGCACGCCACCGTTATACCTGCGTCAAAGGGCGTCGTCGACTTTGGTATCAACACGTCGCCTACTTGTAAGAAACCTCCTGCTCGGTTTGGTGGGCGGTCGTTGCCTACTTATGCTCGTTCCGTCTGCGGCTCTGCTGCTTGCTTTCGCCATCACCATGATGGGGGCCACATGAGCCCCACATTCTCGTCTGCTCCATCGAGGTTAGCGTTTCACATTATGAAAGCAACCCGGAACGGCATGCCCATGCATACACCGTCCATCCAATGAATACCTAGACACTGTCGCTTATCATCAAAAGTTCATCCATCGAATGCCGTAGGTGCCAGCGCTCCTCACATACGGCAAGGCAAGTCTTGCAACGTAGACCATAGTGTTTTCCAACTCTGCCTCACACCGGTTAACTACATGTTCCGGCGTATCTACGTGCATGTACCGTGTAGTCCTCCATCTCGTGGAAGGCAATACCTGCGAGGCTCGCAGAGACCATACATGCGGCTGAAGCCCATGCGTTGGTCGGGTGGCTTTATTCCTCTGTGCGAACACAGCTTGCTTATTTCAGCTCATCGTCGAGAGTTCCCCTAGCCACAACACAGCCGCGAAGTCAATACTGACGCGTCTGCGACATCCTCACGCTTCAAATCTGAAGCCAACTATCCCCGCAAAAGACCTTGCGACAGTCATCGTAAGCCGAAGCCAGATAACGTACACGAAGACTGATTTGCTCAGATTTTACGAAGCGGGATGGAATTTTCGAGGCCTACGTCCTTGGTCCCACCAGAATGCAGGGTGTTGCCTTGTACATAGCAGATCTGCCGACGAACGGGGAGTGTCATCTGTTTGCCTGCGCAAGGTGTCACATGTACGCCGTGTATGTTGTATCAGTACTAATTTCCGACAGTCCGCTTGGACGACGACTCGATCATCGTGGGCGCTACAAACGCTTGCACGGGACGATACTGCTTCCACAACCGATGCGTGGCCATTATGTGCCGGGTCCCCGATTACCTACCTGGTATCAGCATAGATGCCAATGAACGGTGGCCACGCTATCGGTATTGGCCCGAAGACACACAGCGCTCATTGCGCCCTCTCACGAAACACGAGGCACGAGGCATTGCCGGCAAGCGCTTAGTGAAGGCTGCTAAGACGCGTCCTAACCTTCATATTCCCAAAGACCGGTGCGCCTCAATGCATGCCCTTTTGGTCGAAAGATATAATGCCATTACGTTCTTTTCGTCACCTATATGCACCAGGGCCCAAACACATCAAGACATGCGATTGGTCAAGTAACCAATCCCATTACCACCAACAACAATATCTTTGCCTTGGGTCTTCGCCAGCTGGTGCGGCAGAACAACAAGTCCTTCCTGGTCCGGTCAGGCATCGCTCAGGGAATAATCCAATTGTAGGTAGACGCGAATTTCACAGCGACCATTGTTGAAGTCGTTTCGTAATACCAAGAAGCACTGCGCACACGACTCTCAACCAATCAAGCGCACTATCATTGTGCTATGAGCTGTTGATCTAGGTGTATGCAATCGGGCAAACCGTGATAGCGACCTGAAACACTCATATCCTCTCCCCATACGCATGTTGGCTGACCGTACCTAGGTCAAATAGAGCACGAACCAGCATGGTCATCATCTCGCAACGGAAAACCAATTACGGTCAGGGAATTTTGATCACAAGCCATCATCACCAAGTCAGCTCCGGCATTGCCGCTGGCTGTCGTAAACTAAGCGGTATGTGCTACACCAGATCAGGCGTAGTTGCTCCTGCGCTGTCGTCTGAACATGGCCGTTACAGAAAGCATGGCGTTTTCTCTGGACTAAATCATGTCGTGTATCGACACGCGAAGCGTCTTGAAGGGACTACTCAGCATAGTGTGCTATACACTAAAGATCTGCTGATTGTGGGGTGCAAGACTACCCTCGAATGAGGACTGAATAGGCATCTCGATGGCCGCTCAATCTGCGCATAGTCAGCATGCGAAAGAAAAGCCCATATGTGCAACCAGTTGAAAATCATGGTGTTGCACACAGTCTGTTGCCTGACAAGCACAATGCCTTCTGGGCTTCGTTTCAATAAGTGTATACGCGCATTCATTATAGCTTTCAAAGGGAGTGGTACGGTTTGATGAGGGGAAACTGCACGAGCAGGCCGATCACAGGGATGTTTCATCGTCTCTGGTGTTCAATTATGCGCCCTGATCACCCCGGATTACTGGAACCTTTTCTCGTGCACGCAACACCGAGTCTAGCAACTACATATGATTAAATTTGACGCGTTTCTACGCTACGTGTGCCATCTCTGTACGTACTAATCGATGATGAACTAGGTGAACAGCTATGCAGCTGGAATCAACAGGAGAAGTCCCAGCCACGGCCGTTTCAACATAGCAGAGGCGTGTTATGTGATAGTGATGGAGCGGCTACATTGCTCCCAGCGTAGGGCAACAGTCATACAGAGCCCAGAGAACTGGGCCATCCTCGGACATGGTACGCAAGGCGGGGTAATCTGCCTACGGCAGTCCCGCGGCCCAACAACCCTCATACCCATACCGCTTATATCTGTGTTTACCGGAGCCTACCAAGTAGCAACCCATATCATGACATAATTTGTGAGCCATTGAGGCCTCTTGTTCATTGAAAGACTATTTTTCAGCCGTCGACTGCGATGCATGAGATGACGAAATGGGCAGTCCAAGTGTATCAAGAGTCTATCAAAGGCCAATGAGCAGTTCTAGAAGGGCAACTGGAACAAGGCTGACCCAGAAATGAGTCGAAGACGCGAAGAGGGCTGAATCAGGGCCACGTTCTCACACCTGTGTATTCCTCAAGCAATAGCCCTTGCGACGCCGTTTCTCATAGAGTAACCCGGGAACATCAATCCACTTAAATTTGCCAATCCCATTTGAGTGTCCAAGAATACTGTGAAGACATGTCAAAGACAGTATACGGGGTTAGAAGCCGATGCCTACTAATTACGAGTGCGGATCGATTACCTAGGTACCTCAAAGACTATAGCCCCACCCCGCGATGGAGCCTTGTTTTCACAAGGTCCAGAGGTCGCATATGTCGTTGTTTCTGTTGCTCGCCGGAAGGCTCCCAATCAGTTCGCAATACTTACGGACTATATTATGTGCCTGCGGGCCGATACACCTTGCATTCTGTGCCCTGCATGTCAGCCCTCAAGCCCAGTGAAGGACAAAGTGTAGATACCCTACCATAACCTGCTACTACCGGCTTGTAGCGCACTACATTGGTCGGCTGCACCCGATGCTCGTCCGCGAGGTGCAGTATGCCGTACCCTACCTTGATTCAAGAAGCAGGTAATCGAAATATGGTACAGTCACAAAGTAAGCTTGGTTTGATCACACGCAACCTCGCACGACCCCAGGCGCGGACTTCTTGATGGATAGAATAGCGTATCGCTGATCAATGAACCCGAGGCGCGAGGGAGTGGGCCGCTTGGAATCGACTTTGTGGCAACATCGTGTATAAAGATGTTGATAAGACGTCGCAGTTCCTCTGGTCTATATTAGCTCTCCGGATACAGTCTGATGACGGACCCCACAGTGGTGCACACCTAGGCAGCCCCAAGCTGCAATATCACCTGGATCTCCAACCTCTGAAGGTTGCTTCTGACTGATTTACCAGGAAATACCCATGGACTAAATTAAAACGAGAAGGCGACGTCGTAGCGATCGCGAAACCAGAGGTTATCGACACGAGTTGTAAGCACTAGCGTTGGGGGCTAGAAGGAGTGGTGTATACATGGCAAGGCTGAAGGACTTCGGTGTCTGTAAAGTGCGCACCTATCTAGGTAGCCAAGCCATAACCTCAACTCAGAACTCGCCTCACTATGCAGAAGCAGTGGTTCGCATTGAGGCAAGCCAGGTCATCATCACATATGTCCCGAGGTCGCCTTGTGATAAGACGCTCATCCCGCATGAACTATGGATGACCTTCATGTCGTCATCCAAGATGGATCTGAGCTGCCGAGATATTTCACCCGCTGACTTTGACCGGGATGAAGCAAGTCAGTGTTGCCTTCGGTTACGCACGGTCTTTCGGAGCAAACCCCGAAACGCGGAAAGAAGCATATAAAAGGCGGCGCGAGCATGGCTACAGACGGCTGAAGAACATATCAGGCCCACTGTTCGCCGGAAAGATCACCGATCAGTTGCAGGCAACAATGCCCAACCGAGTGACATCTGACTGATGCTTACCGGGCTGAAGGCTGAGACCAGACTGGTATGCAGTGTTAAAGGTGAGTGATAACGACGGACGACACTACAGTCCTTATTTCGACGCCTCCATGCGCAGGAAGGGACTTACCAGGCATGTGGTGTTCACCGGAAGGCACTTAGGTACCTGAGAAAGGGGCCGGAACAGGCCTAAAGTTCAGACACTTCGACGTGAAACTGGAGCTAACCTTGGAAGCTTTCTCAGACGACCTCGGGGTTAAGACTTTTGTGCTATAACCCTCAGAGAACAGTAGGCCCCCTATGGCTTCTGACGAAGTTGACACGCGATGGTTTTACAGGAAGTAAGCTCCACGTCGCTTGAGTTTCTGCATATGCAGGACCTCTTGCTGCGACCGATGCTACCAGAGCATCACAGTTGTCTTGAGGTCGGTCACGCATCGCCAAATTCCATCTCTGGTCTCTTGTCGCTTGAAACGTTGGTTGCGATTGGAGTCTTGCAGGGTCTTTGGCAGAAAGTACCTAGGTCCAAGAACTCACTAGCCGAAGGCCAAAACTTATCAGTGAATTAGGAGATGCATATAAGAGGAATGTTGGAACGGACGTATTGGTGTACAGCCTGGAAACTCGAGCACATGGCGTGATATTGGTTCGTGGAGAGTCGCACAGCGCAGCAATGCCGCGGAAACGGTGGTGCGATTCCAATGACATCATCGGCGTGCGACAAATGGACCCCAGGAGGCGAACTTTCAAGTTCGGGCTTTTAAACTCCACGGAAAAGAGCTTTGGACGTTACAAAGGCGCCTGCACATGGCGCATATATCCTGTACACCATATTGACACTCGGAGCTTGTGAGACGACATCGCGGCGCCAAAGTACTTCCCCGCCGGTCTGCAGGGTTCTCCGTGGGCGATGCGACCAGCGTGGAGGGCACCATCGACAACCACAAAGGCCATCGCAAGCCATGTCATTATCAGAACTCACCGAGCAGCAACGAGCGACTATCGGCGATCGCGCGCGAGTATGGGAAGTCCGACGCTTCTGCCAGGTGCTGCCATCTGTCGTTAAATACGTGCGTGGTTCGGACGCTGGCCTCACGAGCAGGCCATTGGAGCCACACGGCAGATACGTCAAGAATGAACCAGACGGCGCGCTTGCTGCGTTGCTCCGTTGCGTCATCCATCAAACGGGCGCTGATCTGGCCATGGTCAGCTTGCTAGACGACCACACGCAATACTTCATCTCGGGGGCCAGTCGGGCCAACGCAGATGAAGCCAAGGTCACCTTGG
>Ga0265797_10002314_pt1 | contig 32208 bp, 38 predicted proteins | sample P2T30metagenome_FD_192433 | JGI IMG/M metagenome (GOLD analysis project Ga0265797, IMG submission 192433) | Plant litter microbial communities from East Loma Ridge, Irvine, California - P2 T30 | ecosystem: Environmental > Terrestrial > Plant litter > Unclassified | place: USA: California... | reverse complement strand
GGCGCATGTGCTGACATCTGCGGCATAGAATGTTGTTGGGCCAGCCTGGGATGTGCTGGCGAAGACTCCAACCAGTCGTCAAAGTTGGACCCAAACCTCTGTAACTCTGGCCTCACTGGCTGTGGATCATGCGTGCCTTGCGGCATTTGCGCTAGATGCTGTAGTGCGTGAACCGTGTTCGGTGTTTCTGCAATTGGCGATACAAAGGGAGGGGCTTCTTCGCGATGTGAAGCTCTAATATCCACAGGCTGGCTTCCGGAAAGATTGGAGACGAACATTTGGTCATCTATGCTTGCGATTGGGCCGAGACCGGCTGTTGCTTCGACAAACAGTCTGAACTCGTGCTCATCGTTGAAAGCGGCATCACCAGTAGAGAAGCCTGCACTGCCCAACTGATTTTCCATGGGAGGTCCGTGGCTAGGTAAAGCTGTGGCGTATGTATCATGTGCTGCAGTCGTTGTTTCTCCAAGCCGTGGAGTTACTGGTTGACTTACAGATCGAGGGTAGTAATCGAAAGTGGTGTGTCCAATGTCGTCGTCAGGCTGGCTGTAAGGACTCATTTGGGGATATAATAGTGTTGCATTCATTGGCTCGTGTAATCGTTCCTGGTCCAACGGCCTGGGCCTTCGTTTTGGCCTCGAAGCAGCAAGTCCGGGTGTTGGTAGGTCTCTCCGGTATCTGAGCCCAGTGCTTTGTGTTCGGTGGATAGATGTGGACGCAATGAAAGCACAAAAATCGCGTGGACGCGACAGGTCTGTTCTTTGTGTGGGTGGCGTTGATGCAGTGGCAGACTGTCTTTGTTCTTCTGCTTGATGAGTCTGTGAATCTAATGGTGCAGCATGCTGGGCAGGCGGCTCCATCCGTGGCGTCGGGTTATATTGCCAGTCATAAAGAGGGTCCATGAACGACCAATGTTTCTCGACAAAAGCGTCTCTTGCGCGAATGTCGTCACTTGCGTCTGATATCAGGTTTGACACTGAAGAATACTGGGGTGGTCTGTCAGCACGCTGAGGTGGTAATTCCCAGAAGCAATGTGATGACATTGCAGCAGTAGATTGTAATGAAAATCGGTGCAGTGAGGTCGGAGAGCAGGGGTGGTGGTGCCGTACATAATACGCATAGCAGAGCGTCGGCTGAATTGGGTCTCAAAATGCCGTAGCCATTCAGCTTGGGTTTGGTGAAGCGAGAGTTGTCCGTGCTTGTCTGAGACGAGTGGCGAAGATTCAAGGTACCGAAGACTATTCCCCCGTATTGCGGACCGTTGAGTTCCGTAACTCTCGTACCGGTCTAGAAGTGTACTGTAAGGCGAGCTGCTGAAGAAGGGAATCCTGATATCTGGGGCGACGATGACAATATAGGGTCTTGGTCCTGACGGCGGAGCGCCACACTACTGCTATTCATGGCACGTGAGGTGAGGTAAGGATTTAGTAGACGAAGGCCCATGCTGTCGGACGATGTCTCATTTCCACCCGCTCGAGCTTCTACTTCCCTACCATATGGCTTTGTTATGGCACACGGACGGCAGGCTCAGCTACTTTGCTCTCGAAACGTTCTACGGATCGTCAACACCAAGACCACGATCTGAGCCGCAGTCGACAAGCGTCAACGCCACAACATGACGGGTGCAGGAGAAGGAGCAGGACAGAACGGGTGCTTTCAGGGTTCGCAAATTGCTGTTGGTAAAGGTCGAAAATAGCCAGGTTCTGACTAGTCAGAGTAGGCTCTTTTCTGGGCGGATCCTGATGCCGAGTTACGAACCGCAGATGCAAGTAGTGTCCCTGCTTCGGCACAAGTCGCCGACAAAGGATGGAGGAGGCCCATGCATTCGGTCGACTCTGGGACGCATGGCTGCAGGTATTCTAAGAGTCGATAGCGGAGGGGTCGATAGCAGGACCTCATCATGCCGCTATCGTGTATTGCTGACCGCTGACGATATATGTGTGAAGGTCTTGGATTAAATGATCTGCGGATGGAAGGGCGGTCGATGCGCCCACGATGCCATTTTGGATACGAGAAGTCTAAAGATAGAGCGCGCTAAAGAGGCGCTAGCTTACTTCGACTTCAGCCCTCTTCCATCATTTCCATTCCCTCCTCGATTCGCGAGTCGTGATCTTCGCGCAAGTCTTTCTCTTTTCAGAGCCTGCAACAAGCCTTTCACCGTCTGAGAAACGATTCCGGAAGACTTTTTGCATTTTGCGAGAATCCATTCGCTTCACAACGCCCCGGGAAGAATGTTCGTTTCAGAGCTATACCCACATGAGATTCTAACAATGCCCATTGCCGCCACAATCTGTGTTGACTTTTTTGATGCACGAAACGCGGCTGTTCAGCTGGTAAATCGCGCTGCATACATCTTGAAGATTTAAGAGCTACTTCTTATGACCATATCGCGTTGCATAGAAGCGAGCCAGCCACCGGCATGTCTTCAGAATTCGGGCAGGATTTCGCACCAATTGAGGTTGACAGTTGACAATGAACAATTCCGTTACCAAGTTGTCGGTTCATCCCAGTTCTTCCATCTATCCTTGAAATTCTGTCACGCTCATGCATAGCGGAAGCAAGGTCACTGATCTTGCGATGTCCGGACAGCCACCAACACCGAACCGGCATTTGGCTAGGGTTTCACAATCTCCAATTTCCACAAAGTGGAAAATCATGTGGAGTTACCGTCGTATCGATCCTGCTCCTTCAAGCTGAAAGTGCCCGAACGCTTTAATGTGAACATGCCAAGCTTGTAAATGAGCACGCCGAGACGCGCTCTCTCTATACATGTGGAGTGTTTTCCCTTGTTATAGCTAATGATAGATGCTCTCGACGTCACCAGCAAGCCCACGGAGATACTCAAGACCCACAGTCGGTGGGCATGACAGCCGTTGAGCACATCTAAATTGATATCTTGCTGGTCGCCCGCAAAAATGTAACGAGCCAGGGTCCATACCGCCTGTTTGTCATAATTGTCGATTTAACACTAGTGCTAAAGATACTACCTCATGACCCACCGTTGAGATATCAGGACGCCTTGAGAAATATCTCGAGGGTCGCAACTCAGAATTGATATCTTACAACGACGGCACATGCACTACCATGAGAAACGTTGATACGCATATACAAGAACTTCGTGCCAGACCATGATGATCTCAATCGTGACCAAAGATTTAGTCAACATTGGATAAAGCAGTGGAGCATTAGTCTTTATTTCAATTGGCCCTGAACCTCGCATGAGCAGATTCGACATCTCATGCCCGGAGAAAGGCCCGCCATCCCAGTCAGTCTAGTCACACCAAAGAGCTACCGTTACATCTCGAGCTCGAGCTCGACCTCGGCCATGCCATCTTCGTCAACACCATCACTCGGCAACTCGATCAGAGGCTCGGTTGCATCCTCAGCGTCCGCCTCAGGTTCAACTTCCACCACCTTACCACTCCCACCCAACAACCCTGACTTGAGCTGCTCAACATCACAGTCCAGCACCTCTCTGAACACAACTTCACTCTGCATGATCACATCCTCCACTTTCTTGCGTGCAAGTTTCTCGGGCTTTCCCGTCACACGGTCCTTACCTGCCTCGGTCCCGATCACTGCCATGTAGTCGCGCGCAATGGCGTCGTACATGCGCCGCACGCGGGCAAGTAGCGCGTTGTGGCTCTGTATGCACATGAGGTCGAGCGACTTCCTGACTTCCAACGTGGTATTCTCGAACATCGTGTCTTTGTTCGCAGAGATTTGCTCGTGCATGATCTCCTTCATGCGGCCGAAAGAGCCGGTGCCTGTGAGTTATGTTAGCATTGCATCTCAATTTTAGTGCATGATAGACGGAGGAGACCTCACCATTCTCTTTGCTGCATTCTTCGTATGTTGCAGACATCGCTAGAAGAACCGAAGGGGTAAACTCTCTGTTGATCTCGCGCTGAGCTTCGTTGACATTGCTGATAGTTTGCTTCCCAAGATCGTTGAAAGCAGACTGGAGGACAATGATGTTGTCGTTCAATCGGGCGATGCGTGAGACCCAGAGGTTTTGATTGATACACTGTTGCTCGACAGCGTCGTGGAACTCTCCGATCATAGTGTTCGCAACCACAGGGAAGCCGTTGAGGACCTCGGGCAGGCGGCGTTGGAAGGTCTTCTCCCAACACTTCATCAGATTCTTTAGCATGGGAGCGCTCAGCTCTTTGTTGAAGTCACGCTCCCCGGCAGCGCCGTGGAAGGCACCGTAACGTCGGACAGTAGCCTTGTACGTGGCCCAGAATAGGCCTCCCTTGTCCCGGGGCTCTCCCCACCCGTTGGAGGTGTGCACAGCTTTCTTGGCTGCCTTGTTCGCTGCGGCGGTGAGGTGTCCAAGCAGCTGCGTCTCCAACGATTCCTCCACATCTTCCATGGTTCGGCAGACTGCTTCTTCCAGTTGGTGCTTGAGTGTCTGCAGGTTCTTGGTCACGAAGGCCTGCATCATCTTGCGCTGCTGCGTGCTCGATTCCGGACTACTGCCGTCGTTCGACGTCCAAAGGCTCAACGAGGTAAGAAGTCGACTGAGGTTGTTGAGGAAGCTTCTGCAGCCCTGCATTCTACCAGCTTCGGTGAGTTTGCGGCAGTGCGCTTGGAGTTCTGGGATCTCAGTCTGGCTCAGCGAAGTAAAGCCATTGACAACACCATCTTTCTGAAGACGGCCACTGAGCTTCTGGTAAGCCCGGCTACTCACACAAAAGACCGGCAGCGAGCGAGCGACTTCTTCGTAGTCTCTGACCTCTTCTTCAGGATCAAATTCATCGGGGTTTTCCTCGGCGGCATTCTCCTGATCGAGCTCTTTGATGCCCTCTGCAAAGTCATCGCGGATGCGTCCACGAGACCAATCGTTGCGACCCTTGATGCACAATGCGTCTGCGTCTTGGTCGACCTTTGCCTTTCGCTCTTCAAGGTCCTTCAGACTCCTTTCCAATTCTGCTAGGTCATCTCTCAGCTGGCTTCCCTGCTGACGAGCAGCCTTCTTGGCTCGCTTGTGTTCATCAATCCTGCTTTGCACTTCCTCTGTCGTGAGTGGCTGGTCCTCGGACGTTTCTGCAGATTCGTTGCCGACCATTCGCTTGCGCTTCTTAGTCAGTGATGCCATCGCCTCAACTGGTTCACCGTTCTCGATCTTGTCCAGGACCTCTTCCCAATATGTGGCCTGGTCATCGTGGTGCGTGAAGAGGTCATTATTGGTTTCTTTCTCTGTCTCAATCGTCTTCTTCTGTTTTTTCGCGGCGTGCTTCTCCTGGTCGATACTGGCGCGCTCGGCTTCCTGTTCTGCTACTTCGTCTCCGAGCTGGAGAGCATCAGCGGCCTCTGTCCTTGAGATATCGTCGGTCTTGGAGCAAATGAACGTCACGGCGCCGATGGATCCGTCGTACTTGAGCTGGCGTTTGAAAGTCGTACCTAGCAAATTCTTCGCAGCTTTGTCATCAACGGCACGTGTGATGGGCGCGACAATCCAGAGTCCGGTGCACTCCTTGATGTAGTCTTCTGCAACCGCGGCGCGAGCAGCATTGGAGTCGTGAACGCCTGGAAGATCGACAATGACGGCTCCGGTCGACAATGCGTCAGCCTTTGTGTAAATGCGGACCACTTTGATCAGTGGCCACAGCTGAGGCTCGCGTATGGGTTTGGCGCCCTTGCTGCCGTTCGGCTTCTGCTGACTGTCGACATAATGCTGAAGGCGTTGGTAAAAGCTTGCACAGTCGCGACTCTGGATCCGCTTGACGGTGCCGAGAATGCCCTTGACGCTTGGCACGTCCATGAGCTGTTCCGTGGTACTGTTGCGCAGCATATCTTTTGTGTGTTTAGGGTAGACTGCGCGGATTTTGGCATATGCAACACCAGCGATCGAGTCTGGGTTGTTTGCGTCTTTGCTCAGGCCTTGCCCATCAAAGACCACGTCGCGGAGCATTTTAAGCTCACGCTCCCAATGTACAGGCTGAATGAACTCGATCTCCGCTCGATACTTGGCAGATTCGTTGTCGACCTTGTTGTATGAAATCTCGGTCACGACGGCGGTGCAGGCTCGCATGCAGTTCGTTGGGACCAATCGCTCTTCATCAAGAAGAGCGTTGATGACACTGCTCTTGCCCGCGCCCGTGTTGCCCACAACGCCAATGACTGCGCGGCTTGATTCGGCCAGATCCCGCGCCATCTCGATCTGTTGCAGCCACTGCTGCGCATCTGGGTCTCGCTGCAGAGTGGATAGCCGGTCCTGAATTTCTGACAGGAGAGTGACACCCTTCACAACTGCAGCCTCCAGGCGTTCTGGAAGGGACTCCAGAAGCAGGCGCTGCAAAGAGGTCTGCACGGATGTCGGCAGGCTCTCGGCCAGCTCGTCCAAACCAAAAGGGTTGGGCATTACACGAGGTACGTATGTGCTGCTTGATGAGTGCTGTTCAACAGCCTTGTCAGGCGTCCTCGGAGATTCATGGCCACTTTGGTCGGGTTTCTCTGGCATGACAGCCGATGAATGTCTGGCGTCTGGGAAGGTAGATGTGCCCGGCTCTGGCAGAGAATCCTGTTCATGCGTGGGGAAGTCATCGGTTGAGTATCCCATGTCGACACCATCAGACGGATCTGAGACATCGCTCTGATCGTTCTGTTGCATGAACATGGCTTGATCGGCTGCAATGGGAGCTAGGTCGTTCAGGCTTCCACCCTTGTGGAACATGACGCCTTGCAAAGGGTCGTAAGAAGGTGTTGCGCTTGGAGCCACACTTGTATCGCGGGTGGACGATTTAGGAGTGGACGTGTGCTGATTGCGACTGAACTCCGGTCCAGAGGGCGGCGAGGAGGTGAAGTTCGCTGTTGGAGCGGCTGAAGGCGGATTTTGGGTAGTGAAGACAACGTATACGTCGTTGTGGAAGTTGAGGTCGCCCAGTATAGTATCAACGTGTGGAATCTGCCCGTTGACACTCAGTGTAGGTTGTACGGCCACGTCGGTGTAGTGGTCGCGGTAGCTTTTCTTGATCTGGGCGACGGTGTGTTTCTGATCTGAGAGTCAGCGGCAAGCGCATGCACAAAGGGGACGGGAGTGGGGCAGCAAGCAGTTTCAGTGAAGTAGTGACACCATTGACTTACATGTTTTGCTTTGACCCAGAGGAAGCGGTCCCTATCATGCTTGCGACCGTCGCGCCAGTCACAGTTGTGGCGCTCGATAGCAATCACCCTGCTCTTCGGATCTGCGAGGTGCTTGTTGAGCTTTTCGATGGCGTTTGGTGCAGCGCGTTTCGCCAAATCATGAATGCGCCCTTCCTCAGGACGACCCATTACACTCGAAGCCATCTTGGTGTGGTTCACTCGGGGTGGCGCTACGGTCGAGATGGGTGGGGTTGAGGACGCCGGTCGCAAGGTTAGGTGCTAGGTGAGTGATATCAGTTCCTCGGCTCACGAACAGCGTGACTGGGGCTGCTACGTGCACCGCTGGAGCTTGTTGGAGTGTCACCGGTGTTGGGGAGGAAAAGCAGTGGAAGAGCGCAGTGTGGTGCTGCCGAGCTATGTGGTTGATTGGTGTTTTGGTTTCGTGTTTGGTCGGTGATGTGGGAGTGGTCGTCACGGCGACAAGGCGACAAAGTGGCAATTAGTCATACGCAAGGTTATGGATTTCAGTGTTCACTTCTTCTTCCGGGATAATCTTTTGGGAGCTTTTGGTGTTGCGTACAGCAGCCGATGTCATTTGAAATGAAAGACCGAGGAGAAATATCTGCGTGCAAAAATCATGTGACGAGTTCACAAACAAGAGCCCGTGAAACAGCGTGTCCGCTCCGTGAACACGTAGGTCCTCTACTGAACCGCTGTTTAACAGAATCCTGCGCAAAATCAGCTAGACAGCACACCAAACTCTAGTAATTAAATCTCACAATTGCCCAAGCTACTGTCAAACCATGTGTTTACACCACCCAAACGAGTTCCTGGAGACGGCACGTTTCAATCGCGAAGTAGCCGTCCGTGTTTGACCGCTTCTGCTCCTATAATGCGCTATCAGCACTTTCACCATGCAATACCAGTGAGAACGTCTTTCACCGTCTCGCGTCCTACTCCACCAGCATGGTCTATGGTGCTCCAGGTACCAGTCTTGATGAGCGATCCAGATTTCGAAGAGAACACAACATTTGAGACAGCCGCGACGAGAGCGTGCAGATAGCTTAAACCCGGACTGTGATCACAGCCCGGGGATAAGGCTGGTCCAACCATGCGCCTGCGGATGCATTATCAAGAAGTATCGACAACCAGTGAGATTCAAGAGGTGGGAAAGAACAAAGTAATACCGGTCCTGCGATTGGTAATGTCGATTCATGTCGCTGCTACGTTAGACCCATTAAATCTTCAACCCACACGAGCATCCACACTCCGGCTCAGCACAAACATTATGTCCCTCAAACCACTTCAGCGCATGATCCGCATGGTACCCATGCCCACACGCAGCGCAGAAGCTCAAAAACCTGCCCATGGCCTCCTCTTTCTTCGAAACTTCGTTGTTGCCAGCGTGCCTGCTATGATCAGGCGTCCCAAGCCAGAGGGCACAGATCGAGCAACGTGGCATGTGACGGCCGCACTTTGGACATACAGTTCCCGCGTTTGCCGCTGGACCTTTGATCTTGGGTTGTTTCGACGATGAGCCTTGTGCGGTCTTGCCTTCTGGGAGCCCATTGTTGTGTTTTGCAAGGGAGCCCAAGCAGTGTGCGCATTTGAGAGCGACTTGGGCTGGGAGTTGTTTGATTGTGGATGTATTGTCGCGGGTGCGAGCAAGGCGGTTATGCTGCACCACAAACCTTGAGCGCTCATTGAAAGCACGCCAGGATTGCATCTGTTGGAAGTAGACTTCGCGCCACATGTCCCAGCGAACATCGTCGACATATAGTGGGTTTGTGAAGCTCGCGGCAAGTACTGCTGTTTGGAGGTCATTCGTTCGCGTAACATAAGTTTGCAGAAGATCCATGGCTTGTGATCCGAGGCCAGTAAGAAGAATACCCTCCAGGTCACCATTGCGAATGGCACGAGCAGTCTCCGACTGGATGAAGCCACTAAGCTCAGTGTCGTTGAGATACCTCAGTCCAAGCGCAACTCGGTAACCTAGATGTAGGTAGCTCGTCTTCATCACATCCCGCCAGTCTCCATTGGTAAGATATGTCAACAATGCCTTCAGCGCTGGATCGTCAGTATCGGCCGACATCCACATACACATCTCTCGCTGCGCCTCATTGATCTCATTGGAAGCCAGTAGAGCTCCAAGACCGATATTGGGTATCGTCTTGCTCCTTATCAAGGTACGCAGTAGGTTCAAAGCTACATTTCGGTAGCCATGCAGAACAGCCTGCACGATTGCTTGGTAGTGGAAGCCACGATCGATTAGTTCCTGACATTCAGCTTCCAGGGTGTCCAGAGTGAATTTCCATCCGCAAACAGCCAAGCACATCTGTCGGTGTTCAGGGAACTCTGTTCGCTCGCCTTCGAAAGACGGTATCTCTTTGTCTTCCGCCAAACCGATCAGAGCGTCTTCAGGCTCGTTGGGCGCAGGCGAGAGGAATCTGTTCGGGCTATGGCCCGGAGTTGACGACCAGAGACCAGCGACGCCTACATAGCTTAAGTCCAGAGCATTGTAGACCATTCCATCGTTTTCCGCCTGTTCTTGGAAGCGACCGACGATCTCCCACAACCGCTCGAGTTGCCAATTACCTCTGACAATCTGCATATTCTTGCGGCAGTCGAACAGGTAGCCACGTCTGCATCGCTCGCGAGGTATTGTGCCAGGCGCTAGTAGTGACATGACCTGCGGATCGCCTGGTGCACAAATGGGTGCTGCAACCTCTTCGTCCCGGTTCAATTCACCGCTGTACTGAAGCGGACCAAAGTCCTCTGCTTCGGATGCACCGTGACGCTGTTCGTACGTCATGCCGTGCTGTGTGGTATCGGTGGCCGCACTCGGCTCTGTGATCGACAGATCCTTCAAGGCGATGCTAAACTCGTGCCGAGGAGTAACTTCAGTGAGAGGCTTGTCGGTTGCAACGCGCAAGATATCCACTGAGCGGTTAGGTCGTAGCACGAGTATGCCCTGATCTAAAGATGAGCTTTTGTCTTGCAACCAGTCAAATGCGACGATTCTGCTGTTGCTTGGTCTTCCGTCACGAACATAGTGCCAGGGGTGCTCTAGACTCCTACTCTCCGAGATATATCGATTGGTGGTCCAGTGAGAGCCTCCATAGGGGTTGAATGGCATATACTCGGAGGACTGCGAAAGATGGGTTCTTCCTTCGACCATATCAATGATCCTAAGTTCGCCAGTGCTCGAGCAGACAGCTAGGCGGCCTCGTTGTTGGCCAGAGTATCGCAGACTCCAGACAGAAGTCCTCAGACTGCTGTCGACCGCTGGCCTGAAATCAAAGACAGCACCCGTGTTAGCTCCACTGGCAGCGTGAGCAATCCATCGCTTGTCCCAGACGGTCACTGATGGGTCATCAGTCGAGCCAGCCGATGCAAAGTAGTTATCATCCATAGGATCGACGGCAATATTGTTGACGTTTCTGGTTGAGGCTTGTATGTTGGCACCATTGCTACCGTGAGGGTCTTCGCGGCGTCAGCAAAACATTCTCCAACTTCACATCACAAGTTCGACTGACCTCTCAGATCATAAAGCCTGATAAACGACCTCTGTGCCGCAAGTACCAGCTCCTGCGGCTGACGTGGAAAGAATCGCACACTCGACACCAGCTCGGCAGGGCAGAGTCTCCTGATCGGATCGTTATGGTTCCCAGGCGCGGCTCCAGCATCATAGATGTTAAGGCAGACATCCGATCGCGTCTTGTCCAACGCCACAGCAAGCCAATTCTCCGTACTGAAAGCAATCGAATTGCACTTTCGCTGCTGCTTAATCCTGAACGTAGTCACAACCTCCGACGGCTCGTTGTTCTCGCTCAGTCTCACCAGACTCGCATTGCCAGAGACCAGGCCTAGCGCCACCAGATGTTCATCTGTCCGAGACCAGTCGAAAGCTGCAAAGTTGGGCAATTTCCCATGGTGGGCGACTCTGTGATGCGGGATCTTCGCCTTGGGCTCATCGAGACTCCGCGTGTCGATTTCGTTTAGCGTCACGCTGCTCTCGGCCACGTCAACCAGCAGAAATCGCTTCTTGTCGCCATTGGAGTGCGGCGACCAGCGCACAGCTGCTTCCATTGGCGGGCTGTTCTTCAATGGTACCAAGAAGGCCGGTCTGCATTGCGATCAAAGATGCGCGCAGGTTGGATCTTCAGCAATATTCACGTACGCGCACGTGGAAGCTAGAGACGGAGTGAAGTGCCAGCGTGACCAATGCGGGTAAGATCGGCGGATCTGCCGAGGCGATCCTTCCATCTAATCTCGAGGGTCTCTGCTCCGAAAAAGTCCAATCCTCTACAACATTCGCAACATCTAATCGCTCCACCACAACAACCACTTTCCTTACACAACTCCTCAAAAACAACACAAGCAACACAAAGAGAGGACATCTCCTCTCCCCACCGCCAAAAAATGGCCACCACCAAACGCGGCGCCCACGACATCCACCCCTCCCGCCAAAACCTCCTCCCCCGCGAACAAACCAACTCCCGCAAACGCCAAAAACCCTCCAACCTCAGCGGCAGCAAATCCTTCAAAAAAGCGCGCCCCGTCAACGAACTGAAAACCTCCATCCGCAACCTCCGCCGCCTGCTCGACCGCGCGCCCGATGCCTCGACCGGCAAAGAAGCGCTGCCGCCCAAGATCCGCATCGCCAAAGAGCGCGAGCTCGCCAGCGCGCAGCACGAGTTGGCCGAGTCGCAAGCGGCGGAAGCGCGCAGCAAGATGATTGCGCGGTACCATAAGGTGCGGTTCTTCGATCGGCAGAAGGCGACGAAGAGGCTGAAGAGGGCGAGGAAGGCTATGAAGGAGGTTGAGGATGATGCGGTGGAGAGGGAGAGGTTGGCGCTGGAGGCGGATGAGTGTGAGGTTGATGTGCAGTATGCGATGTATTACCCGCTGGATGTGGCGTATGTGGCGCTGTATCCGAGCGTGAGGAAGGTGGAAGGGAAGGAGGAGGAGGGTGCTCCGGTTGAGGTGCAGAGGCAGGGCGATGCGAAGATGAGGGCGTTGCTGAAGAAGTGTGCGGCAGAGGGCAAACTGGATGCGCTGAGGAATGGCAAGCTGGACAAGGATGGCAACTACAAGGTTGTGGAGGAGGTCAAGGATGAAGACGACAAGCCCAAGAGCAAGAAGAAGGCCGAGGGCAAGGGCAAAGAGGTCACGGGCAGCAAGCGTAAGGCCGAGACCATCGAGCCCGAAGCCAGCGGTGACGAAAGTGATGGAGGATTCTTTGAGTAGAGAGGAAGAGACTGGCGAGCGAGCATACCGCATTACCGGCGTCCTGTTTTTATAAGCTCAGGAAGAGCGCATGATACCCATTATATTTTACCTGCTGTAGACAAACATATCGACAAGGGAACTACATACACGTAACTCGTTCAAATCAGCCTGTCGGTCCAGCCGACATCGCTGTGCACACCGGGTATCAGAAAGAGAGAACAAAGTCTCAGACCAACAATAGAGCATACTCTCGTCTTCACCACCTATGACTTCATCCTCATCCTCTCCATTCCAGCCTCGATGCCGCCTTGATCCTTGACCCAGCCCTCAATCCTCTCAGAAACATCTCCAACCAGCCTTTCGTATCGCTCGTCGACGAAGAAAAGCCCGCAGTGGGCTCCCACTTCGTCAACATCCTTCATGAACACCCGCGGCCAGCATGGGTCGCGCTGACCTTGCGAGTCCTTGGGCGGCAGAGTACAAAACTTGCGGTCCTTCGGCGGCTTCTTCTCCTTCTCTTCAGCCTTCGAAGATGATTTTCGGATCTGCGGTGGCGGGCTAGAAGAGGATGCAATGGTCGGTGGCGCTGAAGGCTCGGGTGTTGACCTCTCAGATTCACTGGGTTGCTCTTCTTTCACATCCGGTTCAGGCTCGCCCCGCATCCTCCTGGCTTCTTTCTCCATTCGTTCACGCTCCTCGGCAAGTCGCTTTTCCTCTTTCTCGGAATGTGTCAGCTCCTTTTTCTCCGCCTTGTCCATCTTCTTGACCTGCTTGCCATCTTCTTTCTCGGCCTTCTCTCGAGCTTTCTGGGCCTCCTTTTCTGCTTTTGTGCTTTCTTTCTTCTCCTTGCGTTCACGTTTCTCCTCCAATTTCGCACGATCACGAATGACGCGCTCGCGTTCTTTGACGGCCTTCTCGTATGCTTTCGTGGCGCGAGAGTGTTCTTTCTCGACTAGTTTGCGAGTTTGCTTGTCTTCGATGTAGGTGACGTCCAGTGGCGCTGGTGCAGTAGGCATGTCGGGAATTGGAGGTAGCGAGGAAGTGATGGACAGAGCGGATGTTGATTGGGTAGCAGCCAAGCTCTGTGAATCTTTTGGAGTATCGATTGGTGCTTGAGGGAAGGCTTCGTCACCCTCGTCCACCGGGGTAGGGTCGATATGGAGCATCTCGGCCTCGGGAGAAGACCTGGCGTCGTCGTAAAGAGAAGATTCATCAGACTCGTTGGCCCGACTGTCTTCCTTTACGATGGGATGCAAGTCTTCGGCCTTGGATTGGCTTGCTTCTCGCTCTTCAGGCTTGACGCTTGGACTTGGTGATCGTGTACTGCCCACACTCTGCTTCGACACACTGTTTTCGACAATCTCTAGAGAAGCAGTACTTCCTACACCCTCAGGTAGCTCCTCTTGTGGAGTCTTCGGCTTCTTTGGTCGTCCAGTGCTTGCAGTGTAGTAGTTCACAAATCGCACTCTCGGTGGCGTGCCTCCATCAACCACACTCTTTCTCACTGCATCACTGTCCTCCTCGAGCGCCCTCAAACGTGCGTATCTCATCTTCAATTCTCCATAATTAGCCATGGCACCGCCAAATTCCAAGTGGGATGTCACTAGCTGCTTGGTCGCTTCGCGCAGATTGTCAGAGTGCTTCGAGACGAAGTGCCACGCATTGCTCCAGCCTTTGCGCGTTGACAAATTGACATCGTTTTGGAATGAAGGGTTGAAGTTGGGATCTTCCCCCTCCGGCCTCCAAAGACCATCCGACCTGGTAGAAGGCACCGGTGAGGTCGCACGTTGTGCACTACTTGAAGCGCCGCCGTCTGCATCACCGCCCAGTTGAGTGTCCTGCCAGCGGTCTGTAGGCTCTTCTGGTGGCGCAGAGAATATGCTTGCAAGGCCGCTCTTTACAACACCCGGGTGCATACCCAAGAACGGAACATCAAAGTTGACAGTGCCCACAATCCGATGCTTCAAAGGCCGATCATTTGTGGGAGAAGGCATCAGCGCAACTTCTGCTATCACCAAACCGCCCATACTGTGTCCCAGCAACACAACATCGGTGTTGTCTCCTTCATGTGGGGTCAACCACGCGCTGAAATCATCGCGAGCGCATGTGATGTTCCGGCGAGAGCGATAACGCGGGTAGATCTTGGTGTGGACGGCGTGTGTCTCTGAAAGAAGGACAGCGAGGAGATTGTGGACATGCGCAGGGAAGGAGCGAAAGGACGTCTCGTTGCCCATGAAGCCATGGACATAGATGCAGAGGAGCTTTCTGCGGCGCTCACTCTGAGGGTTGTGTTGAAGGTCATGGGCAGTGTTGTCGTCGGAGGGCATGAGCGAGTCGGCGGACGATGCTCGAGGGTCGTTTCCGGCGGTCCATTGCTGGTAATGTGAGGCGGCGATTGAGTCGTAGGAGGGCGGCGCATCGGGAGGGAGAGCAGAGGTCGAGGACATAGATGATGGCTGACGTGGTGGCAGTGGTGGGGGTTGCCTGCCGCGGGTTGGAGGTTGCTTTGAGTCCATGTTGGGACGGCGAGTTGCTCTTGTCGAGGAGCGGTGTTGGAAGGAAGTTGTTATCTCCCGGTCTTGAACGACCGAGCAAAGAAATAGGATAGCTACATGGTGGTGATACTTATCAGACGTGCACTCGTGCTTGCCAGCTCAACACTACTGCACGCTGCATAGCCCCACCGAAGGACGCAGTAATCAAGCTTCCCTGCCCTATGATGTAGGACCCTGCCACGTGCGCCTGCCGAACGCCTCGCATTGAACCCGAACATCAAATGAGCCCGACACTGCCGGCATTGCCGCTGTGACAAGACACGTTCAGGTGCACGTAAGGAATTGAATCTGCTCTTATGTGCTCGGAGATGGTGCGGAACTTGGATTTTTCCAATCTATTCTCGGTCTTCCGTTCTACGAAACCATAAGGACTCAGCATTGGGCATCTCCACGTTCGATATCTTTGTTCTTCAATCATGCAGATTTGAAGTCGCTTTGACCAGTATCGACATTGAAGACTCCACGGTTAAACCCCGTCACAAGTATCATTGAAATCACCAATCAAGGTCGTATATTTGAGAATGGATCAATGCAACGACACTCGTCGCCCAATGACTGCACAAGAGCATTTCTGCATTAACCCAACCCTAACCCCAACACACCAAATGTGATGGGAAAGTCACAGTGCATGTGTTACATGTACATACATATATGTAAAAACTACATGTATGAAATCACTCATGTGATCAATGGCGCAAAGTGGGCCGTGATTGAAGTCTAAGCATCGACCACAAGCTTTTCTGTCCGACATAGGAGGTCAACTCCAAAACCAAGGGCCACTTAGACGCAAGAGACGGTAAGGAATAGATAAAGATAGCCCAGATACGCAAGCTTACCTCGCGATTGATAGAGGTCACGGGATAGAAGCTTATCATCGATCATAGGCAAAGCGTGCACTCGAGTCGAACCAGCACGTCCAATGGCTTTTTCGCTGATTTAAAGGCAAACTCTTCGATGACTGATGTGGTGCAATCTCGTGGCTTGTCTCGCGGCTATCGAAACTAGGCTCTACGGCGTTCGAATCAGACTTTGAGCACGAATCAACCATGTACACTCTACATGTATAATTTTTGATCGTTGTCCTGTCTCCCACGCTCACACACGTCCTACAACCATCATATTACTCCAGGGTTCGATCCAAACCAAAAAATGGTCTTTGTATGCCATAGCAGTCGCATTATCAGCGAGCAAGGGTAGTGTAGATGATCCTAGGACTTAGATATCCAAGTAGCTTGAACAAGCTGCAGTACCTGGATAAGAAGCCGACGTCTGCAGAGATCAATTGATCCAAGCGCTCAGCGAGTAGTGGCGGTAAGTTGGTTCGTGGTGTCCGTCGCGTGATAAGCCCATTAGAGTATGTGGCATGGTAGAGATTTGAGAAGCCTGGGATCAACGGCCTAAGGGCAGCCGAAGTATATGGTCGATCAAAAGCTCATGAAGCCATAGCAATGCCCGGTATGACATGCAGTCCTGGTGCTTCCTCACCTGCCGCATCAAGATCCAGTATCAGAATGGAAGTGCATGCAACCATTGCGACGCCCAAATTGAGAACGACCGCGTAAGACCGATAACATCATCACTCTTTCGGCGCAGTATAAGCAGTCATCCAAGCATTGGTCAAGTTCTCAACAACATCCGGCCTGAGGATGTCCTTACGGAACTGCTCCTGCTGTACAAGATCCAACGCCTTGAGAGTGGGGCCAGGGTACCTGTGTTTATGTCAGCACCGCTAGTCAGTCTAGAAGGTCAAGGAGGCGCTTTTAAGCTTCTCCGCGCGCGGAAAAGGGAAGCGATAACGCCACAGGGCACACGTGATGGGAAACGTACGAGAGAAAGGGGAGGTACTCAGGCTGGGCGAAGTATTTCAGGTACTTGCACCATTCGACAAAAGCGTCGTCCTCGAAGTACTTTTGCACGCAAAGGTGGTGCAGGTAGTAGGGGTTTGAGAGGGATTGGACGAACTGGGGTTGGTGTTAGCGAGGTGACCGTGGCATATTGGGAGTGAGGAGGGGCATTCTCGCGTGGAATATCGTATCGTACCTCGAGTTCGAGCTCAAATCTGGTGGCACCCGCGTACCACTCAGTCTTGCTCGCAGCAGCGGCGTCGCCGTTTGCGCGCACTTCAGCAGCCATGATTGTTGCTTGATGCACTGGCTCGATTGGTGCAAGTGCGGGCTCTTCCCGGGAGAGTGAGGTCGAGAGCGGTTGACCCTGAAGAAGATCTGCGTAATGGATAGACAGGGGTAGTTCGGCACGCGGCAGCGGCGAGGGTGTGCGAATGAGGCGACTCCACAGCTGAGATCTGAGAGGATTGCAGAGGAGACGGGAGATGAGGAGATTGGGCGTTCGAGCGCACGCGCGTGGTGCCGAAGTTCGGAATTGAGTGCAGGAAGTGGTCGGCAACGGGTGTTGTCGCCTCGTCAGCACCCACGAGGCAGGCCAGTGTACCCTTTAGAGCGATATGCGGGCACTACCAAAGGCGCGAGGCAAAGTTTGTGAGGGTGGCTCAGGAACGCGTAGGGCTGGGCAGGAGTTAGGTTGTGATGGCGGTGGGGAGCGGTACAGGATGTCGGCACACTGCACGACCTGGCTTACCGTGCATACACACACACACACACAAACAAACACGAGGAAGCACGATATTATATCAGCGACGGGGCACAATACTCCGCGATGCCTCGGGCCAGGTGACCACGGTACGGTGTGTATGCATGTGTGCTATGGCCGGAGAGGGGCTGGTGGCGTAGAGGGGGAGAGAGAGTGTGTTCTTCGTGGGCGTGGCTTAGGCGAGCCCGGGTCCATCCTCCTTGACGAGAACGTGACTTGTCGCCGGGGAGAGAGTTCGGCCCAAGCAGACGGCTCGAAGGCTAATACGGCCATACGGGTCATGCTGGCAACGATGGAGAGGATTATCAGATGTTTTGCCGTATTCGCTAGGTATCTGCCAGAGGTACTCCTGTGCTCCCTTTTCCTGTTTGCCGCCTGTTGTTGTTTCTTCTGCCACCTTGTATACCACCACACCTACACATCCACGCCAGCGACATTGAATTCAGCCGGCAGCAGCAATATACGCTGTGACGAGCACGGTGCATCATTCCTGCTCTCGGCCAGCCTCCGCCATCAAAGCAAAGCAAAGCAGCGCAAGCAAGCACCGACCGGCTGCCCATCACCGAGTGGTGGAGTGATCCCTGTCACCTCCCGATTCCTGGCCCTGTCCCTGGCTCTGGGAAAGGCAAGCAGCCAATCTGCCTGGGCCATAGACAAAACCACCGTCGGCCCTCACAACATTCGCCAGCCAGCAGCAAACATACCGCCCACCTACGTACAGCGCCAGCAACACCGCCCCGCCCGCCACCACCGCCTCCTGGCCCCGCGCGCACACACTGTAACATAATAATCACACAGAGACAACCTCTCTCCGCGCGCGCCCCTGCAAGAATGGCCGCCGTCGTGCCAGGTACGCACATCCGCAGTCCTATCTACCACCTATCGCTGTCCGCTCTCCTCCTGCCCCTGCGCATTCCCTTGTGAAGATGCCCAACGCAAGCGCTGCTCCTGTTTCACTCTTGCCGCTCCCGCCCACTCACCTCGCCCAAACACGCTCGGATCTCACACCTCACTCCATCTGTTCAAACGTCCGCCGCACTGCTCTCCGCCTGCCTAACCCACCGCCTCCTCCACAAACACTGACATTCTTGAATCCTGCAGAGGCCCGGCGCCCTTCGCCCAACACTGCTGCCCGCGAGACTGCCACTCTATCCGTCAACCTGTCCTCCAATAATCCCTTTCGTAACCGCGCCGTATCTCCTGGCCTACTCAGCAGCTCTCCCCGAAGCTTCGATACCGCAAACAACAGAATGTCACGGAATCCCTTCTTAGACGCTTCAGACTTTCCACCGGCGCCTCCCCCTAGCAAAGAGGTCAATGGATTGACCGCGGACATTTTTGTGAGTGCTCTCCCTGCCCTTCTCACTGCTACGTGAAAGTGCTGGTGCCGCAAACCATGCACCTTCCCGGCTGCCTTCCGCTTCGTGCGACTCGCAGAGTATCACATGTTTACCTCAAACGCTACTCTGAAATTGCTTCACCCTTTCACTTGCGCGAGTACATAAAGCACTCCCACCATGGCTATGGAACGTTTCCAGCGCTGCCGCGACTTGTTCGCTAACTTCAAGTTTTCTCAGGGCGAGATGTCCCTCTCGATACTCCCGCAAATGGTGTGTATATGTTGTTTGCTTGATCCTGCGATAGCAACTGACTTTTCTGTAGAACCTGCGCCCTCACGAACAGCTCCACGAGTTCCTCCTCCACGCTCAGCAGCACCACCCGTAAACCCACCTCGTCCTTTTGGATCAGAGCAACGCCGCGATCAGCCTCGCGGCCCACCACCACCTGGCAATCGTGCACCCACGCAAAGGCCACGAGGACTTTCCGCATCCTCAGTTATGGACAGCCAAGAGCGTGAAGGTCGTCGGGACCGCGAGCGTGGTGACCGCCCTCCCCGCACAGAGTCAGAGGAACGCAGGAGGCGCGAGAGGCGGAAAGAGCGTGAAGATCGCCACAGACGTGAGAAGGAGAAGATTCGCACTGGAGGCCGCTCAAAAAAGCCACAAGGACTTGATATCATTGACAAATTGGATGTCACTGGTATTTACGGCCAAGGGCGTAAGTTGACTCTCAGAAACACCTCCACTGCCATTGCTGACAAAATACAGTCTTCCACCACGATGGGCCATTTGATGCCTGCAACCCTCACCGCAACGCAAAGAAAGACAAACGCGCGCCTATGGAGGCGTTCCCTGCCAACTCAGCAAACATGGCTCTCGGAGGTTCCGGACCTCTGAACTCCCGCATTGACCTCGACCGATTCCACGGCCGTGGCGAGGAGGCCTTCGACGCGTTCGGCAGCACAACACGCAAGACCGACGCAAACATCATCGACCCCACCCGACGAGGCGACTACGTCCATGGCGCTGAGTCTACCGGTCTTGGCACATCCACGTTCCTCGATGGTGCACCCGCAAGCAGACGCGATATGACACGTCGTGACTCGGAGGACAAGACTGCGGGTCTCAACGGTGGTGGTCTATCGCGCAAGAAGTCCATCGCTCAGCGCTTCCGCGGAATGTCCAACAATCGCCGTACACCAGACGCCCGCTACCACCAGGCAGGCAGCAGCAACGACGATGCCATCGAGGTCAGCCCGCCAGGAAACAAATCACTATCTGCCGGCGGTCCAGCACGCGCACAAGCTTCTTACAGAAACGAGAACGAAATCAACCCCTTCGACCAAGACTACGAGAACGCATACGCCCGCAAGGGTGCTCAGATTCGCATCGCCGAGCAGGATCGCCCATCAGCCACACGCAACTTGTCCGCCAGCTCTGCGATCCCGACCGGCCAAGGCAGAGGTCTCACTAGGAGTGTTACCGCCGACAGCGCGACCCGACCGACGAGCAACGAGGGCGAAAAGCCTTCAAGCGGCGGTGGCTTCCTCAGTCGCATGAAGAGTTTGAAGGGCGGCCGTAGGGCCCGACCCGAGAGGAAGGACGGTGCATAAGATGCTGCTGCTGCTGTAATTTTCTTTTCTTCTGGGAGGAATGCATTTGAGAGGCGCGGTTGTTTGTGATTTCGCGATCAAAATGGATTGATCGACGGCGTCCAGAGAAAGGGAAACAAAAATGCGGGCCATTGGATTAACAGGGCATGTGATCTTTCCCCCCGGATTGACAGAGAGAGGAATCGAGAAATAATGAAATCAACAGAGCGTGCATAAGACTTCTTGTTCATTATGCGTTTCTCAATGCTTTTGCATTGTTTTTGATTCGCAATTGCCCAAGCTTGCTCTTTTTCGATATATTCCCAACCAACAGTGTAAACGCCTCTGCTGCATCACGGGTAGCTGTACAAGGTGCATCAAATCGCAACTTCGCTTCACGGTGCTTCCCATACGGTTTGAGAGCACGATGGCTCTGTGGCGTGCAGCTCGACCCGCCCATACAATCCATCGCCCATCTGCAATGTCAGCATCGCTTAGCTATGCATATGCAACCCGCCGCAAGCCACAGAACAAGCCGACTTACGGGCAAATACCTGAGGTAGGTAGTCCGCCTGCCTTATCTGGTGGCATTTAGTCCACCAAACTGCTCGATCTCTAAAGGTCCGTTCCAAGTGCTCGACGTACATCGCAACCAATTCGCGAGCAAGAGGACTTAGTAACCGTCAGCCACCATGCTCATCAGCTTCTACCAAGCAACGTGCATCTCAATCGCCACCGCTTTCCTCACCACTCTAGGCCTCGTAATATACCGCCTCTACCTCCACCCCCTCGCCCACTTCCCCGGCCCCAAACTCGCCGCCGCAACCAAATGGTACGAATTCTGGTTCGACGTCCTCGTCCCTCCCGGCGGCCAATTCTCCGCGCACGTAGACCTCCTTCACGACAAATATGGCCCGATCGTGCGCATCAACCCTCAAGAACTGCACATCCGCGACCCGAACATGTACGAGGCCGTTTACACCAGCAGCACGAAGCGCGACCGGTGGTACAACGCCGCGCGCATGACGGGCAAGACGAGCGATAGCTTCTCGACGATTCCGCACGATCTACATCGTAGACGGAGGGTGGCGAATGCGCCGCTTATGGCGAGGCGGACGGTCAATGCGAAGAAGGCAGGCCTTTCTGCAAACGCAGCAGCGCTTGCGGAGAACTTGAAGCGAGCCGCAGAGAGTGGAGAGGTTGTTGATCTTGGTATCCTGTTCATCGGCTACTCGCTCGATGTGGTCGGCGCGTTTTGCTTTGGGCGGGATCTGGGCGCGCAGGAGGATTTGGGGCTTGCGAGGAAGTGGTACACGGTTGGGAGGAGTATGGCGCGGGTCACGCCGATCATGAAGCAGTTCCCGAGTCTGGCGAAGGTGGTGGCAAGGCTACCAGGAGCAGTGGTGAAAAGGCTGTGGGCTGACGCTGTTGTTATTGCCGATCTCGACGAGCAGATGATGAACTGGATTTTGGAGCATCGGGCTCAAGAGAAGAAGGCGAGCCCGAGCTCAGGAGACGTAGACACGGCGTCGAGCACTTTGTTCGAGGTCATCGATAATAGCAAACTTCCAGAAGAAGACAAGTCCGCAGCTCGCCTGGTTGACGAAGCAGTTGGCATCATCGTCGCTGGCAGCGAGACTACGGCGAAGATATTAACACGAACAGCTTACGAGCTGATGGTCAATCCATCCGTGCTGAGGCAAGCGAGAGAAGAACTTGCAAATGCCGCTGTGCAGTTGGGCAAACCAAAGCTCGAACTTGTTGACCTTGAGAAGTTGGCTTATCTGGCAAGTACACTGGATGCGTGCTGCGCTATGGCAGCCTGCTGACAAGTTCCTAAACAGACAGCTCTGATTAAAGAAGCTCTCCGTATCACTGCCATTGTGACCTCGCGCCTGCCCGTGCAGCTGTACGAGCCTCTCCAATACAAGGGATTCGAAATACCTGCAATGGTACGCAGAGAGATGACCAACAATTTGACTCAACGCCAAACCGCTAATGATCATCGCAGACACCTATTTCTCTGACCTCTGCTTCGATTCTCCACGATGATAATCTTTTCCCAGACCCGAAAACTTTCAGGCCGGAACGCTGGCTCAACACAAACGAAAGCTCTCTGGAGCAAGGCGTCCGACTCGAGCGATACTTTGTGCCATTCGGCAAAGGCTCGAGGATGTGCCAAGGTGTCAAGTAAGCAGTGCGAATCTCGTATTTAGATGAACAGCACTGACAGGACCTCTAGCATCGCCTGGGCTGAGATGTATCTTGCTTTGGCACTGCTGATCGCCGAGTTCGATCTTGTTCCAGGGGATGTGGTAAGAGAACGGGATATCGATTTTGTTGGGGACTTTTTCGTCGGAGGTGTGAGGAATGATAGCGCTGGTGTGAGGGTCAGGGTGCGGCAAGTCACCTGAAGATGCTGTGGTGGTGCAGATATCGTATTTATCTTGGCTTGCGAATGGTTGGAGGTCTTATGTGTCGTGGTTCGATGGAGAATGTGGGAAGAGGACTGCTGTGCGTTCAAAGGAGACATTCCTTCCACTAGTAAAGACAGCACATCTCGTCTAATCAAGCTTCCTAACATACTCCACCGGCCCAACATAACTCTTCCTCCCCCAAACAACAAAGTAAACCGCACTGAACACCACCACCGCCGTCGGGAAAACAACGACCAACCAATTCATAGCCTCCATAGTCAACAGCGGAGCAGGCACACTGGGGAAGAAAGCTATCACAAACACCAAGCATAGCCACCCCAGAGCAACCATGTTCACGCAGAGACCAAAAACATGGCCCATGTTGAACCGCGATGGCAAGAGCGGCTCACCAGCGAGCTTGCGCCAGATGATGATTGAGATGCAGATGATGTATGATATCGTGAGGGTGCCGGTGCCGAGAGATGTCACAATGTTGAAAGCGGCTGTGCTGCCGAGGTTGATGAGAGCGATGACGACGGCGAGGCCGGATATTACGAAGATGGCGTTGACGGGAACGTTGACGGCCGGATGGATCTGTGGAAGCAATCGTTAGGGTCACATTCGCGTGTTTTGATATTCTCGGGTGCGACTGCGGTGCCACAATTTACGTACCTTTGCGATCCAATTGGAGAAGGACATGCCTTCGTCACGAGCAAAAGCAAAGAGCTGTCGAGAGGAGCCTGCTATGACAGTGACGTTGCCGAAGAACCCTAAGATCAAGATAAGAGCAGTCATAGCGTTGGTCGCGGCGAGAGACCCTGTGACATTGTAGAAAATCTGTATGTACGGATAGCCTGTTGGTGTCGATAGGACTAATGGACGCACCGTTAGCAAGAGTACGTCTATCGTCGTTGTGGAGTAATATGAATGCTCCACACTTACCAGATTCGAGGTCGCCGATGCAGTACGTGACGGTCACGGCCTTGACAAACATCATGCCTCCATTGATGATGGTAGCCCATAACATGACGCGAGGCAGCCTGTACGCCGCATCTTGAAGCTCCTCGGCCATATGCGCTGATCAAGAGTCAGATTGGCATGGGTCCGAAGCAAGGATAAGGATAAGCTTACCTGCTGCATCCGCTCCAAGCAAACAAGAGGTACTAGCAACGATGCCAATCAGGCATGAAAGCCCTTGGTTGCCCCAGCCAGGATCGTAGAAGGTTGTCCATACTTGTTGTGATGGAGCTTTCTCCGCGAGTACCAAGAGTGTGATTAGGATGCAGAAGAAGCCCGCTACGTGCAGAACCAAGACAGCGATTTCCTTGAGTAAATGGTTAACGCAGGACCTTTAAACCGAGTTGTTCCGGAAGGTCTTTACCACAAGATGAAGTTTCTGAGCGAAGAAGGTGTTGAATGTGACAGACAAGCTCAATATCGCGATCGTAAACAAAGTGCCGTGCCAGCTCTTGAAGACATATGAATCAGGGTAGTTCAACACCAGCAAAGCTGTAGCAATCAGCATTATAACTGTAACATGGATCATGATGCTCCCACCACGATAGACAAACCTTGTATCTGGGTCCCTGCTAGAAAGATAGAGATGGCAACGCCAACCTCCCAGCCCAACACCCCAAGCCAACCTAAATATCGTCAGTGCCAGCACCTAATCATTTCAACTTCTTAGGGTGGCATACGTACCGACAATGTAACTCAGACCTCTCTGGAACCTTTTCGGCGATAACTCGCTTACCCAATGGAATTGACCACCTGCGCCGCGATTAGACATACTCAGCACAAATGACAAGAAAGTGCATATCTACCAGAAGTAGGAGCCATGCTTCCCATCTCGCCAAGAGATGCGTAGACAGTGATGAAGCCGAGCCAAGTGGCAAGGCACGTATACAAGAAGCCAGCACTTCCGCCATTGGTAAGGCCCAGAGCGAGGTCGAGAGAATGGCCTCCCAAGATGCCATCAGGATCACGCTGAAGCCGAACATGGAGATGGTACCGAAGTTACGCTGCGCAAATGGTCGTCAGTTCCGAGAATATCATGGAGTATGAAAGCGTCAGCTATACCGCCATCTCTTGAGGCTTGCCCATGCGAGCCATATCCCGAGCGTCCGCAGCGCTGCTCTTCGTGTTGTGTAGAAGGCTTTCATCGTAAGTGATATCTGACGCCTGGAACAGGCCCTCCTCTCCTGGACGCTTTTCCTTCGTAGCTATTGCAAGAGTTGCGATTGAAGAAAAGCTGCTCAGAAGGTGCTAAAGGGCCTTCTTAAGCACAATGAGACATGGCGACAGAAAAAAGAGAGCTCAACACTGTGCTATGCGACATGTACCCACTATGCTGGGCCCTATAAAGTGCAGAGTGTCCACAGCTGAAGCAGGCAAGGATCCAGACGCGGAACATATATGAAGTCCTGCATGCTAAAGCTCGTACAGGTAGTTGCTCGTGCATGCAAGCGAGTCGATGTGCTGTAACGATTATCTCCGGTGTAACACTGCTGCAGAGCTGAGCGGCACAGTAACTCCGGAGTGTCTCAGAGAGCTGTAATGTTTAGCCGTTTAAGAAGGGATGAGCACGAACAAGGTGTAGCTGCAGTGTTGCAGATCGTTGGGCGAATTGAGACTTCGCTTGTGGTGGTGGTGGATGCTTCGCGTTTAGGGTCCAGTTTGACCAGGCAGCCCAGAGGTTGTACGCTGGTGATGGGGACCTCGGGATGATGGTGCAGAATCAGCATGCAGACCTCTCACGGCTTTATCTCATATCGTCGATGTAACGATGTTTGTATCAACATTTGGCGATTCGTATTTGGTTGAAAAAAACCGTTCAGAGTGGCATCAAATCAAGATTGTTGTTTCATTATTGGCCAGCAGCCATCTTCCTGGCGATAATTACATTCATATCTCTTTTGAGTTCGCAAAGACATTCGCAAGCCATGCAGAGGTCGTGCGTCACGAATCTGGAGGCGAGCTGCCTAGTGGTGATGGAAACGACGTGGGCATCATCATTGAAATGAGAAGAAGCGTAGATTCTTACAACTGTCCGATATACCCATGCGATACGTTCCCTTTGCCGCCTTTCCGGCGGCGTTAACGCCTTCAAATTATACTTACACGTAAACACCCACTCCCTCTACGAGTCCTCCGATCTATGACCTGAGACCCAGGAGGAAGGAGCCCTTGCCGCCGCTGCCCTCACCATTGCCTGAGCCACCAGGGAGGTAAGTGACGTTGTTGTTGTTGGCGAGTGCTTGCGCAACCTCCTTCTGTGTCTCCAGTCTACGGATCTGAATCAGACCGTCGCCACTCTTCGCCACAGCCTTGGAGATGACATCTGCGGCCTCACTCTCACCCTCAGCGCGGATGACGCTAGCCTGTCTCTCTTGCTCAGCCTTCTCGACGATGAATCGTGCGCGCTCGGCTTCTTGCTGTGCGATCTGCTTCTCCTCGACGGCCTTGGTGAACTCGCGGCCGAAAGTCATGTGTGTGATTGAGACATCCTCGAGAGAGATGTTGAACTCGTTTGCGCGCTTGAGAAGCTCGGTACGGATGCGATTTGAGACGGCTTCACGCTGGGTGATGAGCTCAGCGGCGTCGAATTGTGCGACGATAGCCTTGAGGACTTCGTTTCCGATGGAGGGGAGGACACGCTCGTCGTAGTCTTGACCGAGGTTCTGTGGCGTTTGTTAGTATGATCCCAGTTCTATGAATGCTATACATCTCATCGCATACCTGGTAGATGGTGGACAGCTTGGAGACCTCGGGCCTGTGCAGAACTCTGAGAGTCAAGCTAACCATCTGCAAGTCCTTGCTGCCGGTGGTTGTGGAGATGTTTCTGGGCTTGGTGCGCACATCGTAGACGATCGCCTTCTGGAGCCAGGGAATGAGGAAGTGGGTGCCTTCGTTGACAACGCCCTCGCGAACACCGCTCAGACGGTCGAAGATGATAGCGCGGTTGCCGCCCTTGACATCGTAGATGGAAGCCTGGGCGAGACCGAAGCCGGCGGCGAGCGGAATGGCGAAGCGGTAGATGGTGTTGAGAGCGTTGGCGGCCATTGTGGAGTATATGTGGTGGTATTTGCAGGCAAGCAAGCTGTAACTGTTCGCCTCGTCGTAGCTGCGTTTCGATGATGCTGGCGTAGTTCGTCGCGAGCTAGCACCTCCGCTGCTGCCCCGAGCGGGATTCTCGGGATGACCCGCTACGCCTTCCGGCTTCGAGAGCGAGAAGGACATCAGCACTCGAGACCAGCAATACTGTCGCAGCCGCCGTATATTCTCCTCTCCGACTACCCGTATCACCACACATCACACACATAAAACATGCGTCCTACTCAGATGCTCATGGGCGGTGGCGGCCAGAAGCCCGGCAAGTAAGTGCGCTCTGAAGCCATGCGCCTCCCACCCGGTCGCGCGCAGGCATAGCAATGCAATTGTACTTCAAAGAACGGCCTGCTAATACCTCCACAGCTACCTCGGACCCTGGGGTGCCCTTGGTAAGCACTGATCACGACCACGAGATTACCACGAGCGACAGCGCGACCACGAACAGCATCCTAACCCGAATCCTCAACGCAGGCTCTCTCCCCCAGAAGGGCATTGTCCACTACGGTCTCGCCCAGAACCGTCAGAACCCTCTTGCCGGAACCCTCAACGCAGCCATCTTCAACACCTTCCGCCGCACCCGTGGCCAGATCCTCTACTGGGGCGTTCCCCTGCTCATCGCATACGAGGCCATGCAGTGGGCCATTGAGAAGTGAGTGCAGATTCATACTTGAGAAGAGGAAGACATACATGAGACGGGTGGATTTGGAGAGGCTCGAAATCCAAGGGGAATGGCACAGAGACGCGCGAATGGAGAATGCTATGGAGCAAATGCTGATCACACGCACAGGAACGAGTTCGTCAACTCCAAGGAGGGCCGCGCTCTCTACGGCGACGAGGAGTAAATTGTTTCTTTTGTTGAGTAAAGGCTGGAAGTGCCGCGAGCGAGAGATGCGGTTCTGTAAATATCCCACCACAATGTATCAAAGCCGTCGACACTATTATGGCCGTATGGCTTGAACTTTGCTCCTAGGCTACTATAACCCTGGCAGAAATGCCATTAGCACTAGCAGTACTGGTTGTTTCGTCAGACATTTGCTCAAGAGATGTACACATCTGCGTCTCGAATCTGGAATTCTGGCTGGCTTACTCACTCACAGCTGATTGGCTGGCAGCTTTATGCTTATCTAAGCAGATATCGATCGAATGTCAACTGATGCAATCTATCGTCACTGCGACAATGATATCAACAACAACGACAGGTGAAGAGATATCCCCTGTACGGCCTTTACAACAAGTAATAAATTCAACCATCAAAAACTAGACATGCCGTCCATCTCGAACTTGCCATCATCCTGACACACAAACATTATCCTCAAACCCATTCTGCAGAAGCAACATAGCCACGCCATCATGGCCTTCCTTTCTCGCAAATTGCAAGGCCCTCGAACCCCGAACTTCCGACTCCAAGTTGAGCAACAGTTGAACCATGTCGAGACGACCATGCTCTGCAGCGCCTTCAAGTGCAGTCCTTCCATCCTCACCCAGAGGCGCAGCATTGACGTTGGCACCCCACTGTATCAGCTCGTTTGCGATGGCGATCGAGCCTGTTATGGCAGCAAACTGCAGGGCCGTTCCCTCTTCGTACTCAGAGACCGATGAGCGTTCGACCTCTGCGCCTTCTTCAAGCAATAATCGGACCACTTCGAGGTGGCCCTGCTGCGCTGCTGCTTGCAGTGCCGTTCTGCTTTCCGGTCTCAAATCTTCATCAAGATAGTGGAGCGGGTCGGCATTGACATCTCCTTTGGCGCGTATCAAAAGCTTTACATATTCCAAGTCACCTTGGTGTGCTGCCGTCTGTAAAGCTCGCGCAATTTCCTGAGCATTGGCCCCGTGCTCAAGCAGAAGCTGAATTACCTCGAGATCAGAACCGATCCTTATTGCTGCTTCAAGGATCCAATCTTCGGCCTCACATTCTTGCTGCCCAGCATTTACGTCTGCGCCAAGGTGCAATGCCAGCTTTACGAGATCGAGATTGCCTTGTATGATTGCGTGACGAAGGGCAAAATCATCGTCAATTACTCCAGCCTGCACAAGAAGTATTACCAGCTCACGATCAATGGTATAGTCTCTGTAAAGCTCGCATCCGCCTTCAAGGCTGTCAACACCGGAGCTTGGAAATCGGTCAAAGAGAAGTTGCCTAATTTCGGTAACGTTGCTTGGATTGTGAAAAGCCCTGGTTGTCTCCATGACTGCTGCCGCTCCTTGGACGCATATGTCGGCACCAGAGTCCAGTAGGAGCTGCACGATCTCGATTTCTCCCGCTTCCACTGCTGCTTGGAGGGCCGTCATGCCGAGTTCTGATGGATAAGAGTTCACATTTGCGCCCGCGCCAAGAAGAAGCTGGACAAGCTCGATATGGCCATCATGCGCTGCGGTCTGGAGCGCCGTTTCTCCGTAAACGCCTTCCGCAGCCGCGTTGACATCCGCCCCGAATGATATCAGGAGGCGCACGAGATCCATATCGCCCTCCATAACGGCCTCTTGAAGTGCTGTTGCCCTTCGTTGTTGATTCGTGTTCGTCCAGGCATCCAGATCTACACCGGATTCCAAGACGCTCCGAACGAAGTGGTGGTCGCGAAATCTGGTTCCCACTTTCAATGCCATCACTTTGTAAGCGCCGTTGTCAATGACATCGAGGCCCGCTTCAAATGACAACAAGGCTTGTGCCGCTTGCTTGTGGCCGTTCTGCAATGCAGAATCGATCGCAGCGAGAACATCAACGCACCCCACGATAACAACAGGTCTACCATTTCCCGATTTCCAGCGGATGCTGCTGCTTGCAATGCTGTTTCTTTACCCCCGAAAGAAGGAGCGTTGACATTAGCACCGTGTGACAATAGCACCTGCACAAGCGCAACGTTCTGGTTTCTCACTGCTGCTTGCAACGCTGTCTCTTCCTGGAGGGCTTGTGGTTGCGCATTCACGTCTGCGCCAGCATCCAACAGGAGTTGCGCTATCTTCGACCTGTCCCTTTCCACTGCAGCTAGCCACGTTCGGACGCCGAAAACAGGTGCCCCAGATACAGCTTGGAGCGCTGTTGTCTCACCAATACTTGCATGAGCATTGGCGTCCGCCCCAGCTGCAAGAAGCAGCTGCACAAGGCCGAGGTGACCTCGTTTAGCAGCGTATACTAAGGGGCTTGACGTATGCTTGGCCCAAGGCAAGTTGATCCCTGCCCCGTAATCCAACAAAAGCTGTATCAACTCTAAACTCACCTTGTACAATTTGCCGTCGGCGGTGGCAAGTTGAAGAGGGGTTTGGAGGGCGTCGCCAATAGGTGCATTAGGACTGATGCCAGTGTCCAGAAGTGAACGGACGAGCTCCAAGTCCAGAGATTCTATAGCAGCAGGCAAGAGAGATCGAGCAATGGCTTGTGCTGCAGGCGATCGTGTCGAGATCATAGCGTTAAACACTAGACGATCGCTGGCCGACCGGATGCGGCTCATTACATCGAAGGCTTCCATGTAGGAGAGAAGATTGTTGGAAGTCAGGTGCAGCATGGACAGGACCAAAGGCGAAAGCTCGCCAGTGCGAGAAACCTGGAACATATCCTCCAAATTTGGGCCATCCAAGCTCCATTCTTTGAGAAGCGTAAGGTCCAGATCAGCGCCGTTGTCACGGCGTTCTTCGCCGGGGATTGCTGCGGAAGCTGCAATATCGTTATTGACCGATGCCACAATTTGCCGGTCAGAGAAGTAATATGGCCAGGATGTGGCGCCTGGGATTGCAGCTTGGTTGATGACGCTGATGTCGTTGAAGTTTATACGGTGTGAGGGGTAGCGATTTTTGTGTTGAATGGATACTTCGAGCTTGTCAGCATGTGCACATGAACGGGCAGATCGCTAGGGTCGAACTGCACCAGTCGATTTCAGTTGAGCGAAAAGCTGCAAAGAAGGCAGGTTGTTGATCAATAGTGGTGGCGTAGAATCGCCCATTGGTGTGCAAACGGTGAACCCTGCTGGCGTTTCAGGAGGTTGTTCCATTGCATGTTGGCAAAATCTCTCGACGCAGCAAGCAGCTTGCGTGGGTTGACCGGAGTTGAACAGCTCTCCAACCTTTCGAAAATTGTGGCGTTTCTCTTTGTTGAGCTTTTCGACTTGTATCTGCCTTCCAGACCTATAGACCGCACTGTTCTTGCCCTGGTTGTGACGCTTCTGGATCTTGCCGTGGATGGTCTTCCAATCTTCGGATGTGCTGTTCTTGCGGAAGCCCCATTTCTTGAATTGACGCTCGTATTGGCCCTTGCTGCAGATGGGTTAGGAGCAGATACAAAAATCCACGCTTTGAAATTCTGGACACTTACCTTCTGACGAAACTGTGTTTTGCTTCCATGTGGGCCATGATGCTTCGGAGCGTTCCAAGTTTACGATCTTTGGAGGAGTAAAGCGTGCGAAGCACATCTCTGTGTTGCTCCCAGGGATCCATCTTGGGAGCGTGGTTGCAACCGACAAGTTATGGTGAGGGATATCGTAGGAGATGTGTTGGATTGTGGCCAACTTGGAGTGGTCAGCGGCATCCTTATAGCTTCGAAACTTGGTGACCAGGTCGTTGCCTTCACTTGAAGCGCACGAGCCCTGATGTGCCGTCTATAAGGACATCAGAGCGCAGTGAGATTTTGGCCACAGCCAATAATCAGGAACATGCTGTCTCCACACCTTCGTTGTCAGCTCAGGCGTAATCGGTGTCTCGAGATTCTGGTAACAGCCTATCAAAGCAGACATGTGATGCAAGCAGAATGCCCGGGCTTAACTTGCCTGAGTCTGATTGGCGCCGGCCAGAATCTCATGCAAGCCTGGTCTTGGTGGCGGGCTGTGCTCGGCATTGTGCATAAAAGTGGCGCAGGCTTGCAGATTATCCCGTCGTCCCGTTTGGTGCTGGCCAAAATATCGCGTTCACGCATTTGAGCATCTGTATGGCTGTCCAGAATCTCGACCAAATTCGAGCGGTGCTCCCCTTGTGATGCACCATGTTGCTAAAGAAATTGACATCAGTCCTCGTTGAGCTACGTGTTCCCTGGTCCGAACCAGTCTACCATGCTAATACTTAAGTGATCCTTCGACTGTGTCCTCTGTTGTAACTTCGATCACTCCTTTGCGAAGATCTTCACTTCTTGAAGTTGCCAATCCTCTTAAGCTGCAAGACTGCCCACTGATACGAACCAGCCATGAATTCGACAACCACCGATTTCAAGGCGTTCCCAATCACTGCCGACCGCGATGCCCGTAACCTCGCCATCATCTACGGCAGCTTGGGAACACTCATCGCC